>MDTA01005888.1_pt1 | contig 11066 bp, 8 predicted proteins | sample 811151 | NCBI WGS metagenome assembly MDTA01 (sample SAMN05326648, study PRJNA326480) | marine metagenome | isolation source: seawater | place: Indian Ocean: South | collected 2010 | reverse complement strand
TAATTTTGAAGTTAAAATTTCTATATTCGAGATTAATTTGGTATTTTTTATTATGAGATTTGTTTCTTTAGAGTTTGCAAATCCTATTTTAAATAAATTAAACTTAAAACCTATCTTATTTAAATCTTGCATTCTTTGATATGAAGTTAAGTTAATTAAATCAGCAAAAGGTGTTCTAAACTTTTTTATCCCTAATTGTATTAATCTTAATACTGGATAATCATTACGAACAATTTTCCTACTAAATTCTTCCATTGGTCCATTATAGGGTAAATATTTGGGGGAGAACCAACTATGTTTCAAATGTGGTATAAGTGATAATTTTACATTTTTTGAGAGTAAATTTTCATACTCATTTTTTTTGAATTTATCTTCATTTAATTGTTTTCCAAAAGTTGGTATTACAATGATTTTATGATCATTTTCAGATATTTCTACATTTGTAATTCCAAATTTTCCAAAATCATCACGACCATATTCATTTTCTGGAGAGATAGGAAAAATTTCTGAATAATCTTGTCTAGTAAAACTAGTTGGTAATAAACAATATAATCTTACATTTTTATAAACATTGTAAAAAAAATGATGAACATGTCCCGAAAAAATTGCCTCTACTTTGTTTTTGTTTGCTAATTCTAATAGCCAAGATCTTCCTGGTTCGGCATAATTATCATAGTGATCATCTTCATCAGGTGAAAAAATGTATGGAGGATAATGAGAAAATAGAAATTTTCTTCTATTTTTTTCTTTTTTGAGAAGTTTTTCTAACCAAATTTTTTGCTTTTTTTCTTCCTTATGTTTACTATTAATCAAAGATGAATTTATAAATATAAATAAGATATTTTCGTAGACTTTAGCGTAATAACTTTTTCCATATTCTTTTTCATATTTGATATTACTTTCGTTAGTAAAAGGTTTAGCGGGGACAAATTTTGAAGGTTTGTCACCAATATCATGATTTCCTGGAACAAAATTAATTTTATGAATTAAATCTTTAAAGATATTTTTAGCTTCAATAACAGCATTTTTGTAGCTATCCATTTGAGGTAATGGATGAACCATATCACCTAAATGAATAATAAATTTAGAATTAGATATTTTTAAAATTTCATTTGCAAATTTAGCTCTTTCATTAGACTTGTTATTTACTGGAAAAGGTGACGACAAATCACCCTTGGGGTCTCGGATGTGAGTGTCCGTTATAATAGAGAAGTTCAACCTCATGATTTTGTTTTAAATGTTCTGTAAATTGTGAATGAAATAGCTAAAAATGTTAGAAACCAAAATAATAAGCATATATTACTTGAAAAAAAGATATTCCAATTTCCTTTGGATAAAAGCAATGATTGTCTAAAATTATCTTCTAATATTGGTCCAAGAATAAATGCAATTAAAAAAGGTGCAGCAGGAATTTCTAATTTTAACATCATAAAACCTATAAATCCCATCATAAACATTACACCAACATCAAAAATTGTGTTGTTTATTGCATATGCTCCATAAACACAAAGAATTAACACTAGAGGAAAAAGTATACTATGAGGTATGTCTGCAATTCTACTGATCAATTTTATTGATAATTTACCAACAACTAATAGATAAATTGAACTTAGCATTATACCAATAAATAAAGCATAAATTATAGATAAGTTCTCAACAAATAATAGTGGACCTGGTCTAAGACCATGTATCATGAACGCACCAAGTATAATAGCTGTTATTACATCTCCTGGTATACCCAAAGCTAATAGAGGTATCATGGTTGCTCCAGCAACACCATTATTTCCACTTTCAGATGCTGCAACCCCCTCTATTTCTCCTTTTCCAAAATTTTTTGAATTTTTAGAATTTCTTTTTGCTTCTGAGTAACTAAGAAATGCTGATGGTGCTCCTCCAATACCAGGTATAGCACCTAAGATTACGCCGATAACACTTCCTCTTATAATTGTTTTTAAACATTTTTTAAAATCTTGAAATGATGCCCCAACCCCTGCTAATGGGTTATGTTCAAGAATTAATTTTTTTCTACCAAAATAATCAATGATTTCAGGTAAGGCAAATAAACCAATTAATACAGGGATAAAATTTAATCCACTCATTAATTGTACTTCACCAAATACAAATCTATTCGTTCCGTATATTAAATCTAAACCAATAGTAGCTAAAATTAATCCTAGAGCTGCTGATCCAAAACCTTTTAAAAGTTGATCACCTGAAACACCAGCAATAATTGTCAATGAAAAGAGAATTAAAGTAAAAACTTCAGGAGATCCAAATGCTAATGCTAATTGAGCTAATAATCCAGCAAATAAAATCAATGAAATGTTAGAAATAAAGTCTGCTACGCAAGAAGCATATAGTGCAATATCAAGTGCTCTTCTAGCTTCTCCTTTTTTTGCAAGAGGATATCCGTCTAATAATGTACATGATGCAGCTGGAGTTCCTGGAGCATTTATTAAAATTGCTGTTATTGAACCTCCATATATTCCTCCTTTGTAAACTCCCAAGAGTAATAATATGCCTGTCACTGGATGAAGAGTAAAAGTAAAAGGTAACGTTAAAGCTACAGCCATTGACGTAGTCATTCCAGGAATTGCTCCTACAAATGTTCCAATAATTACACCAACACCAAGAACAAGAATATTTTGCCATGTTGCGAATAATAATAATGCACTTTGAAGAGTTTCAATCATCTTATAAACCGTCTAATATTACACTTAATAATCCAGTTGGTATAGGAATGCGCGCAATTTTTAAAAATATAAAATACAGGAACAGTGGGAATGTTAAACTTAGTATTGTAATAAGAAAATAATTTTTTTCTTCAGCAAAATAAAATGTGTAAAAAAGCACTAAAGTAGATGAAATTATAAAACCTAGTGGATTTAACAAATTGGCAAATATTACCAAAACTATAAAAATAGTAAAATATCTTTTTAAAAAGTCATTACGCAAATTATTTTCTAAAAATACAATTTTATCAAAAAATTTTGCTTTAATTGAAATTAAAATTCCTAAAAATATTAAGATAATTGCAACGATATTAGGATAATATGAAGGTGAAAGAGCTTTATATTTTATTTTTTTAGGTTCATCAATCCCAAACGGAATTAAAATAAAATACAATACAACACCCAGTGTTAAAAAAATTAATCCAGAGATAAAGTTTTTATTAGTCAAAATTAAATTTCCTCTTTTTTATAATGAAGATTAAAAAATATAATTTCAAGTTATAATTGAATTGTATAAAACTTATGTTTATCATTCTAAAATACTTTATTATTTAGGAGTAAAAAATTATGAATTTTATAAATAAATTATTTGTTTTTTGTTTAGGATTATTCTCCTTGCTTGCAATTTCTTTACAAGCGTCAGATTATCCAAATAAACCGATTACATTGGTTGCGCCTTATGGTCCAGGGGGGGCTTCAGATTTGTCAGCAAGATTAATAGCAGGAGCGGCTCCAAGATATTTAGGTCAACCAGTATTAGCAATTAATAAGACTGGTGCTGCAGGTGTAACTGGGTCAAATTTTGTTGTTAATTCAAAATCTGATGGATATACTTTACTTTCAGCAAGAGTTGGGAGTCAGATGGGTGTTCCAGCTATGAACAAAACTATACCCTACAAGTGGGATGATTTTACTATGTTAGGACTTATAGAAATTAACCCCTTTGTTTTAACAGTTAATCCAAAAAGTGGAATTAAAACATTTGCAGAATTTGAGGCTAAAATTAAAAAAGGTGAAGAGATGACATATAGTTCAGCTGGAGTAGGAACTCTTCTTCATATAGCTGTTGCTGTTATGTCAAATGCGATGGGAGCAGATTTTGATAAGTTGACACATGTACCTTATAAAGGTGGTGGTAAAGCAAGGGCTGCAGTAGTTGCAGGTCAGGTTGATTTTTCTTTTCAAAATCTCTCTGCTGTAATGGGCGCTCTTGAATCTGGTCAATTGACTGCTTTAGTTGTGACAATGCCTGAAAGACAAAGTGTAATACCTAATGTTCCTACAGCAAAAGAGGTTGGATATACTGAACTTGAAAAAATTATAGGATGGTCAGCAATTTATGGTCCTCCTGATTTACCAAATGATGTTGTAAATAAATGGACTGATACTTTGCAAAAACTTAAAAAAGATAATGCTTGGCTTAAAATGACTAAAGGTCTTGGAAATATAGTAAATATTATGACTCCAGAAGAAACTAAAGCATTTGTTGGAGCACAGTATAAGTCTTATGATGAAGCTATACAAAAACTAGGTATGCGTATCGAATAAGAATATTTTAACAACATTTATAAATTTTATCACAGCTGATGTTAAATTTTTTCATCAGCTGTGTTTTGAATTTGTTTGAATTAAATAATTAAACAAAGCAGTATGGAGAAAAATTATGTTTGATAAATTTAAACCAACTACACAGATGTTAGGGCGTTGGCAACCATGGCATCCTGGGCATACTGAACTTTTTAAACGTGCTTTGTCAGAAACAGGTCAAGTTTGTATTATGATTAGGTCTGTGCCTCAAGACTCAGACGCATCAGGTGGTCGAACAGCTACACAAGATGACAATCCATTTTTAGTTGCAGATGTAGAGGAAAATATTAAGAAAGAACTTGAAAAAGAAGGATTTTTATACAACAGGGAGTATACTATTATGGTAGTTCCCAATATTGTAGATATTAGTTATGGTAGAGGAGTAGGTTATACCTTTACCGAACATGACTTAGGAAAAGAAATACATAGTATTAGTGCAACAAAAATTCGTGCAAAAATGCGAGAAGATGGAAATTTGTAATAAAGTTATATAATTATATTTTGAAACTTTTAATTTTGACTTATTCGAACTTCATTTTCCATAATATAATGAAACAACATGTTTAGCTTCAGCAAAAAATAACCATCTTTCAATTAATATTCCAAAAAAATGAGTGATCAAAGCTAGTCCAATAAAAATTGTTGAGTTGGAGAGAAAAAAAATAATTGTTAATGGTATAATTCCACCAAAAGTTATGGAAAGTATCCTTAACTTAATTGCATGTTTTCTAGCAATTTGAAATCCCATTTCTTTTTGTAAATAATTTTCAGATGTGTGCGGTGGCAATAATGAATTTACTCTTCCTAAATTACCCAAACCTGTTGCAGTTTCAATACTACTTTTTGAAAAGCTTGTATCTAAATTTAACCACCACATAATTTTAAAAATCCATGTTAATGTAAAAATTAATATAGTTATATTGATCACAGAGATCGTTAATTTTTGCTCAAAAATGGATATTAAAAATATGTTAGCTATCAATCCACTACAGGCTGCAAAATTTAAGTAACAAATAGGTGTAAGAGGATTATACCAACTTAAGACAGTCTTTAGAGAGGCATAAATCATTGCCGTTGCATAGACTGTTGCTAATATTAATAAAAGTAAAATTGTGCTCAACCAATTAGGTGTGCTATCAAAAAAATAATTACAAAAGAACCAACTAGCTAAAATTACCAAAACAGATCCTGATAAAATTCCCTCACGTGATAACCAACTTGTTTGCCATTGACTTAGAGCTCGCCAAGCACGTTCTGGATGTCCTAGGTGAAGTGTTGAACTTAAAAGACCTGAAATAATAAGACCAAAAGTAAAAATAAATGAAAAAATAAACTGAAAATCATTATCTAAGTTTAAAAAACCTAAGACAATCCATCCTGCTAAACCAAAGCCCATTCCAGAAACTGATGTAAAAAAAATTATTGACCATGCTGGATGCATATTATCAACCTATTTTTTCTAGTGTTTTATCAACCCAATTCCAAAAATCATTCTTTGGATTTTTTTTTGCCATTTCGATTAAAGATAATTCATTGTTTTTTGATTTTGAAATAGATCTAGGTGGCAAGTATTTATTAACTGGTTTTGTTCCTTGTTCAGGCATTAAATCAAAACCGTCTCTCGAATCAACTAATTTACTTACTTTGGAGTCTGGGTCATTGAAATCTCCAAAATGTCTTGCATTAGTTGGACATGTATTAACACAGGCTGGTACTCTGTCTTCTTCGGGTATATTTTCATTATAGATTCTATCAACACATAATGTGCATTTTTTCATTACAACTTCGGAGGGATCCATTTCCCTTGCTCCATAAGGGCATGCCCAAGCACAAAGACCACAACCAATACACCAATCTTCATTTACAAGAACAATACCATCTTCTTCACGTTTAAATGATGCTCCTGTTGGGCAGACTGTTACACAAGGGGCATTATCACAATGAAGGCAAGATTTTGGGAAATGGACAGTTTTTACCTCATCAGAATTACATGCTTCATATGTGTGAACGCGATTTAACCATGATCCATTCGGGTTTTCACTATAAGCATTCTCATCACTTAAAGGTGAACCATAACCAGATGTGTTCCATTCTTTACAATTTACAACACAAGCTTGACAACCAACACAAATGTCAAGATCGATGACTAATCCAAGTTTTGTTTTTGTTGATGAGGGTAATTTAGTCATTTTTTTTTGGTCCACTCTAAACCATATCTTAAAAATTTTGGGTGAGAATTAGAAATACCATTTGTATTTGGTAAAGGATTAAATTGAGGAAAAGACTCTTTTGGTTCAAAAACATCTGTTTTTTTTATTTTAACTTTTAAATCAAACCAAGCTGCCTGACCAGTTATTGGATCAGAGTTTGACCAACGTTGACCATCTCCTTTTTCAGGTAAAAGTTCATTGATCAAATGATTAAGTAAAAAACCTTTTTTAGACTCTGGAGCATTTTCATCAAGCTGCCAAGCACCTCTTCTTTTTCCTATTGCGTTCCATGTCCAAATAGTATTTTCATTTAGACCTGACATTATTGAAACTGGAACACGTATCTTGCCATGATGAGAAATTACCCAAATCCAATCTCCTTCAGTGAGTTGAAACTTTTTTGCAATTTTTAATGGTATGAACATAGGGTTTTGTCCATGTATTTGTCTTAGCCATGGATTTTGTGACCCCCATGAATGATACATTGCCATTGGTCGTTGTGTTAAGGCATGTAATGGATATTCATCAGTTGAGACTGAAGAACCTTCAAATGGTGCATACCAAGTTGGCAATGGTGTAAAACAATCCTTAATACGTTGTCGCAAATGATCTGGAGGTTGATTTTCCCCATGACCTTTAGCAGCAAGATGGAATTTTTGAAGAGTTTCACTATAAATCTGAAATGTGTAAGGTTGAGGATCATCGAAAATACCTATATCAACGGCAAAATTCTGATAATCCACATTAACCATTTTAAAATACTGAGCTTTTTGGGGTATTTTTTTATGCCAAAAGGCACCATTTTTTTTATACTCATTAATCTGATTTTGATTAGGTTCGCCTCGCCCAGATTTTTTACCATTTCCTCTAAATCCAGCTAATGGTCCAATTCCCTTTTTTCTTTCATGATTAATAATGTAATCACCATAATCTAAATATTTTGGTTTTCCATGACTATCAATCATGCCAGGTAAACCAAGTCTTGCTCCAAGATCTAATAATACGGATTGAAACCCTCTTACATTACGATCTGGTTGAAAAACAGGCCATCTTATTGCATCAGCTACAGCATTTGGTTCACATATTGGACGATCTAACAGTGATATTGCGTCATGTCTTTCCAAATATGTTGTGTCAGGGAGAATTAAATCAGCATATGCAACCATTTCTGAAGAATATGCGTCAGAATAAATTATTTTAGGTATTTTGTATGCACCGGTTTTTGAATCTTTCTCAGTAAGCATATTCATAACTCCACGTGTATTCATTGAGGAATTCCAAGCCATATTTGCCATATACATAAATAGAACATCGATTTTGTATGGATCACCAGCAACAGCATTCGAAATTACCATATGCATTAGACCGTGAGCTGACATTGGAGCATCCCAACTGAAAGCTTTGTCAATTCTTTGAGGATTACCATCTTTATCTATTAATAAATCATCTGGACCTAATACATAACCTAAGGGTGGACCAGCAAGTGGTTTTCCAGATGTTATATGTTCCGGTTTTCCGGCAGGTTTTGGATGTGCCTCTGGTGGTTTTGGATATGGAGGTTTGAATCTCCAACCACCTGGTGCTTCAATTGAACCTAGTATTAATTGTAGAATATGAATCGCTCTACATGTTTGAAAACCATTTGAGTGAGCAGAAATTCCTCTCATGGCATGCATTGAAACAGGTCGACCAATCATAGTTTTATGTTTTTCACCTTTCCAGTCTGTCCATGGTTGCTTTAAAATAATTTCTTTTTTAAAAGCAGTTTCAGCAAGATCAGATGCAAATTTTCGAATGCGTTTCGGATTTATTCCAACTATTTTAGATACATTTTCTGGACTATATTTTATATCCATGTATGTCTCACTCATTAACATAAAAACTGTTTTAGCTGATCCACCTTTTTTCAATTTTATTTTACTATTTAATGATGGTTTAATCCCTTTTTTGCTATGAGCAACTAACTTGCTAGTTGAATTATCTATTACTTGAGGTTCTCCATTTTTATCCCTAAGAAATAATCCATCATTATCCATTCCAGGATTACTTATCACTAACCAAGATGAATTAGTATATCTTCTGAGATAGTTGAGATCTATATTTCTGGATAAAAATAATTCGCGTATAATTGACATTATAAATAATCCATCTGTACCAGGTGTAATTCCGTACCAATCATCAGATATTGCTGCATATCCAGTTTGCACTGGATTAACGGAGATTATTTTTTTACCTTTTCCTTTTAATTTTCCTAGTCCAATTTTAATAGGATTAGAGTCATGATCTTCTGCAACTCCAAAAAGAATAAACAATTCTGTCAATTCCCAATCTGGAGCTCCAAATTCCCAAAAAGCACTTCCAATTGTGTAGATACCTCCGGCAGCCATATTAACTGAACAAAATCCTCCATGTGCTGCAAAGTTTGGAGTGCCAAATTGTTGAGCCCACCAACTTGTTAACGCTTGAGATTGATCTCTTCCTGTAAAAAAAGCTAACTTCTTTGGATCATTTTTTCGTATGGGCTCAAGCCAATTTTTAGCTATTGTTAAGGCTTCATCCCATTCTATTGATTCAAATTTTCCAGATCCTCTAGGTCCAGTTCGTTTTAAGGGATTTTTTAGTCTAGCAGGCGAATAATGTTGCATTATTCCTGCAGAACCTTTTGCGCAAAGCACTCCCTTATTAATTGGATGTTTTTTATTCCCTTCTATATACCTAATTTTATTATCACGAATGTGTACATTTATACCACATCTACAAGCGCACATATAACAAGTTGTTTGCTCTATTTTATCAGAAACATCAGGGGATAATTCGATTTTAGGTTCAGATTTCATAATATAAGTATTTTATAAAAATGTTATGATAATGATAATAATAATCATTATTATTATTATGTTTACACATAAACTTATATACAATATTATAACTATAAGTCTAATGACTTATTTTTATCTAAATGATCAATTTATGTGATGAATTGAAATGACTTTAAATCAACTCAAAATATTTATTACTATTGCTGAAATTGGAAATGTTACTAGGGCTGCAGAATTTCTTGGTATAACCCAATCTGCAGCATCAGCTTCTGTTGCTTCAATTGAAAATATTTATCAGGTAAAACTTTTTGAGAGAGTTGGAAGAAAAATTGTTTTGTCTGAAGTAGGAAAAAGATTCTTACCAGAAGCGCAGAATGTTATTGCGAGTGCAAAAAATGCTTCAAAAAATTTAAGACTTTTAGGAAAACAAATTGTTGGAAATATTAATATTGCTGCCAGTCAGACAATAGCAAATTATTGGTTACCAAAAAAAATTTCAGTTTTCCACGCAAGGCATCCAGATGTTTCTTTACAAGTATCAATGCTAAATACTCAAAATGTAAAAAAAGCTGTAATTAAAGGTAATGCTGACATAGGTTTTGTAGAAGCTGATATTATATCTGAGGAATTAGAACTAACTGAAGTTGATAAGGATAAAATAGTTTTAGTTGGATCAAAATCTCGATGGTCATCATTTAATTTAATGGAAAACTCTATCGATTTTAAAAATTTACCTTGGATAGTTCGTGAACAAGGTTCAGGAACTAGGAAAGTACTTGAAGATATTGTATTTAAAAAAAATTTATCATGGAGAGAATTAGATATAATTTTAGAATTACCAAGTAATGAATCCGTAAGAGAAGCTGTAATTGCAGGAACAGGTTTTACACTTATTTCAAAACATGTAGTAAATTTATCTTTAGAAAATGGTTTATTAAAAGCTGCAAATTTAGATTTACCTCCAAGAAGCTATCAAATGTTAAATAAGAAAAATAAAATATTCAATTCTTTAGAAAGAGCATTCATAGATATAATAAAAAACAAGTAAAATTTTTTATTTATTTTTTAAAATCATCTATATCTTAGCAATTTAAAAAACATCTATATTTTAAATATTTTATAAACATAAAAATAATAATAAATTGATAATGATAATAGTAATCGTTATCATTATCATATAATATTGATTTTATTACATTTTTTAATTCTTTGACTGTTGACTGTTAACTTTTTTAGATCTATCTATAAATTATAATCTCTATATATATTGTTGAGGAAAATATGCTCTCTACCAATCCATTTTTAACTTTGTCAGAAACAATTTCTCCATTAATAATGCAGTATTTTGTTTCCATTATGATATTTTTAGTTTTTGCTGGAACTTTATATGATGTAATTCACAAGAAAAGTGGAATATATTTTTTTAGTAATTGGAAAAAGGCTAAGAAAAATAGAACCATAGAATTAAATTTCTCAAAATATTCATCAATTACTTTAAATTATTTAATTGAAGTTTTTACATCAGGTGAATTATGTAATTTAAATCGAAGGATTGCACACCTTTTAGGTATGTATGGTTTTATCATTTATATTACAGCAACAATTATATTAGTATTTAAGTATACTGGAGCAAGTTCATCTGCAGATCCTAACATGTGGACTTATTTATGGTATCTAGGGGCTTCAATGATATCTGTTGGTGGTTTATGGTTTTGGAT
>MDTA01135949.1_pt1 | contig 11068 bp, 2 predicted proteins | sample 811151 | NCBI WGS metagenome assembly MDTA01 (sample SAMN05326648, study PRJNA326480) | marine metagenome | isolation source: seawater | place: Indian Ocean: South | collected 2010 | reverse complement strand
TATAGTGCGAAGCGTTTACGTCAAGTTTTTCCAAGCAGGGTGCGATCAGATGCGTTTGCACAGCGTCTTGCTAACGCTGGCCCTGCCGCTATAGGTAACACACTTTATGGTGGCAGATATGGTAATGCAAAAAACGAAGGATACAAGTATCGCGGCAGAGGATTGATACAATTAACATTTAAAGCCAATTACGAGAAGTACGGAAAATTAGCAGGAAAGCCTGAAGTTATTGATAATCCTGATCTTGCAAATGATCCGGAAGTAGCAACTGAATTAGCCATTGCATATCTTAATAGTAAAAGTATAACTTGGTCAGGCACAAATTTTAACAGCTTAGGTAATGAGTTTGCAAAAGCAGTGGGCTATGCGGCTAAAAATGTTGAAACGCCGAAACGTGTTGCACTAGGCAAAGGATTTGCCGCACAAATGGCAAATGGAAAATTAACACCTCTTGCTTCACTTACATTAGAACCTGCAGGTACAAATACAAAAGCTGATCCGTTACCTCCTGTAAATGCTAATAAACAAGACGTTAAAGGACCAAGGTAAATAATAGTATGAGCACTAAAGAAAAACAATTATATAAACAAATAGAAGTCAAAGGTACTGGTACTAGCACACAGTATGGGGTATCAAGTCGTGCTTACAGAGGTATTTCAACTGTAAATCCTGAAAATAATGAAACAGTTCTCTATGATCTTGCACTTATAAAGCAAGATATTTTAAATCATTTCCACATACGTCAAGGAGAAAAATTATCGGATCCAGAATTTGGGACAATAATTTGGGACGTCTTATTTGACCCATTAACTGAACAACTAAAAGAAGCAATAGTAGAAAATGTTACTACTGTAATAAATTATGATCCTCGAGTACAAGTTACAAATGTTTCAATAGACCAATACGAAAGTGGCTTGCAAATAGAAATTGATTTGTCTTATTTGGCGTATAATATATCAGAAAACTTACGTTTACAATTTGATCAAAATGCTGGCTTTTTAGCATAAGATTAAGTGCGTATATATCTCAACATAATAAATACAGTATAGAACAAGGAAGCCGCAATGTCATCTACAGATAGACAAAATAGACTACTTGTAGCAGAAGATTGGAAACGCATCTATCAAAGCTACAGAAACGCTGATTTCCAAAGTTATGACTTTGATAATTTAAGGCGTACAATGATAAATTACCTCAGAGAAAATTATCCTGAGGATTTTAATGATTACATAGAATCAAGTGAATATATTGCATTAATAGATATGATTGCATATCTAGGACAGAATCTTGCATTTCGTACAGACTTAAATGCTAGAGAAAATTTTCTTGAATTAGCAGAACGTAGAGAAAGTGTTTTACGTCTTGCACGTTTACTATCATATAATCCTAAGCGTAACCAAGCGGCAAACGGTTTGTTAAAGATTGAAAGTGTACAAACAACAGAAGAAATAATTGATTCTAATAACACTAATTTAGAAAGCCAGGCAATTTTATGGAATGATCCTTCTAATCCAGATTGGTACGAACAATTTATTTTAGTTATGAATGCAGCTCTACCGGTAAATGGTACATTTGGTAGGCCATTTAAAAAAGCAACCATTGCAGGTGTGCCAACAGAACAATACAGATTTAATTCAACAAATCAAGATGTGCCTGTATATAGTTTTAACAAAGCTACAAACGGATCAAACAACAGATTTGAAATAGTATCAACAGATATAGGTGACGGAGTTATTGAAGAAGAACCTCCTTTTCCTGGAAACAATTTTGCTTTGCTATATAGAAACGATGGAAGAGGTAACGGTAGTTCAAATACAGGATTTTTCAGCCATTTTAGACAAGGTGCATTAGATCAAGGTCCTTTTACAGTAACTAATCCAACCACAAATCAAGTAATTGCAATTGATGCGACAAATGTAAATGATACTGATGTGTGGTTATATAGACTAGATTCAAATGGACAAGAAGTAGAACTTTGGACAAAAGTTGCGGCGACAGAAGGTAACAATGTAATTTACAATAGTCTTAGCAAACAAATAAGAAATTTTTATAGTGTTCTCACAAGAGTAGAAGATAGAATTTCAATTGTATTTTCCGATGGCGTTTTTGGTAATTTGCCTAAAGGTACTTTTAGGGCATACTATAGGACAAGTAAAAATCAACGTTTAGTAATTACACCAGACGAAATGAAAGGCATATCTATTCAAGTGCCTTACTTTACTAAGTCAGGATCAGTTGAAACACTTACCATAGTATACAGTTTAGAATATGTTGTTGATAACAGCACAGTATCAGAAACAAGTGCAAGTATAAAAAACAATGCACCAGCAACTTACTATACACAAAATAGAATGATTACTGCTGAGGATTACCAAATAGTTCCTCTTACTGTGTCACAAGAAATAGTTAAAACAAAAAGTGTGAACAGAACTGCAAGTGGAATATCAAGGTATTTCGATTTACTTGACGCTACAGGAAAATATTCTAAAACAAATATATTTGCTACAGACGGTGTAGTATATAAAGATTTTTTAGATTCTAAAGCAACTTTTACGTTTTCAACAACTACAGATATAAGTGGTGCTATTAATAACGTAATACAACCTATATTAAGAAATCCACTTATAAAAAACTTTTATACAAATACTTTTCCTAAAATTGATGTTAGAGATTTGAACATTTTATGGAAACAAAAAACAGACGATACAAATAACACAACAGGTATATTTGAAAGCACAGCCGGTGTCAAAATTCAACTAGGATCTTTTACAACATCAACTTTACAATATGTAAAACCAGGATCTCTTGTTAAGTTTGTTCCGACAACAGGAAAACATTTTATGGCAGATAACAGTCATAGTATGATGGACGGAACAGCAGATCATCCTAATGCAGTTTTATATAAATGGAGCAAGGTAGTATCTGTTACAGGAGATGGTACAACTACAGATGATACTGGTGTAGGATCCGTACTTTTAAATGATACAATACCTACAGATGCACAACTTGTGCAAATTGTGCCTTTCATTGCTACTGAAATAACAGATGAAGTGCAGACACAAATAATAGATCAGGTAAGTGCATATAATACTTTTGCTCTACGTTTTGATATAGTAAGTGGAGAATGGAAACTTATTGCAGAAGAAAATTTAAGATTAAACACACCTTTTAGTACAGGTAAAACAGGAGATGTATCAGGACAAAAATTAGATGCAAGTTGGTTACTTTTATTTCAAACTGATGGCGAAAAGTATACAATTACATATAGAGGTAGTAGATATGTTTTCGAAAGTGATCAAGAAGTAAAATTTTATTATGATAGCAGTGATAAAATTTATAATAATCTTACAGGAAAAACTATAAAAGATAAAATTTCTGTTTTAAGTATTAACAAAAAACCAGATAGTACAGAAAATTTTACTGTTGATTTCGATTGGGAAATAAAAGAAGAGTTTAGAGATGCTGAAGGATATGTAAATTCAAAAAAAATACAAGTAAGTTTCTTTGATTCCGACGATGACGGTGTAGTAGATGATCCACAAATATTTGACGAAATAGTTGATGAAACTACTAATCCTTTTAACAAATACATTTTTTTACGTAAATTAAAATCCGCTGATGGAGTAGAAGATTATAATTATGTAGATAACACAATTCTAAAAGTACAAATAAAGCAAAATCAATCAGCAGTTGGTGCTTACAGTGCATATGAAGACAATCAGGTATTTTATCTAGTTGATGAAAATGTTTTTATGGTTCTAGATAAGACAGCAAGTACACTTACATTGACAGATGATTATAAAGCTAAGATAGGAAGAGACAAATTAAAATTTCATTATATACATGCGGCAGATGCAAGCACACGTATCGATCCTAGTGCGAGTAACATAGTAGATACATACATACTAACAAGAAGTTTTGACACACAATTTAGACAATGGCTTGATGGTGTAATTACAGCAAAACCTTTGCCACCTAGTAGTGATGCATTATTTCAGAACTTTGGTAGTAAACTTACTGAGATAAAATCTATTAGTGACGAGATAATTTATCATCCAGTAAAGTATAAAGTGTTATTTGGAGATAAAGCGAGTAGTGATTTGCAAGCACAATTTAAAATAGTAAAAAACCCTGATAAAGTTCTAAACGATAATGATGTAAAATCTAGAGTAATTAGTGCAATAAATGAATTCTTTAGTTTAGAAAATTGGGAATTTGGTGAAACTTTTTATTTTAGTGAACTAAGTGCTTATGTTATGAGTCAACTATCTCCAGATTTAACAACATTTGTTATTGTCCCCCAAGATGAAACACAGGTCTTTGGTAGTCTATACGAAATAAAATCTGAAAGTGATGAAATTTTTATTAGTGGAGCACAGGTTACAGATATAGATATTATAGATGCAATTACAGCAAGTAGACTAAAAGCACCTGGTAGTATAGTGACTGCAAGTCCAACTTCAAATACAGGAATCACAAGTTCTACAACAACAACCAATACCACAGCTACAACAACAACTACAACATATACAAGTTCATCTAGCAGTTCTTCAAGTTCTTCAAGTAGTTCTAGTAGTAGTTCTAGTAGTAGTTCAAGCACACCATCAAGTGGTGGTGGTGGAAGCTCATCCGGCGGTGGAGGATACGGATACTAATGGCTTACGATGATAATCAAAATGATCCTGCACTTCCAGCAGACAGACCTATAAAAAGAAAAAGTGTAAATCATTTACCAAAATATTTTCGCACTAGACATAATAGAAAATTTTTAAGTGCAACATTTGATCAAATGATTCAACCTGGAGTAGCTGAAAAAGTTAACGGCTATTACGGAAGACAAATCACAGACGCATACACCGCTGATGATAACTACGTAGGTGATGTTAGTAAAGATAGGAAAGATTATCAATTAGAACCAGCTAGTATAATTAAAGATACTCTCGGAAATGTAAACTACTACAAAGATTATAATGATTATATAAATCAAATAGGAAACTTTAACGGAGCAAATACAAACCACGATAAATTAAACGCACAAGAATATTATGCGTGGGATCCTCATATAGACTGGGATAAATTTGTTAATTTTAGAGAATACTATTGGTTACCTACAGGACCTCAAAGTGTTCCTGTAGCAGGTCAAACTATTGATGTAGTTAGTACATATACAATTACAGCATTAGATAATATAGATAATCGATCTTACATATTTTCTCCAGATGGAAAAACACCTAATCCTACACTTAAATTATACAGAGGAATTACATATAGATTTGAAATTGATGCGCCAGGTTTACCAATTGTGTTTAGAACCAAACGTGTAAATGATGCTTCATATAATGTAATACAAGATAGTACAGATAGTGTAGATAATGGAGTAATTGAATTAAAATTAGATGCACAAACGCCTGATGTGATCTATTATATGAGTGATAATGACGAAGAAGCAAGCGGCGTAATAAATGTTTACAACATTGAAGAAGCTACAAAAATAGATGTAGAAGCAGAAGTATTAGGAAAGAAAACATATAAAACAGGTAATGGATTTGATCTTTCAAACGGAATGAAAGTTTATTTTATTGGAGCTGTGACACCTAGTTCATACTCACAAGGAGAATACTATGTTGAAGGAGTTGGCTCTGAAATAAAACTTATAAAAGAAGATAGCTTAGATGTGCCTACAACTTTTACAACGAACATTACAAATCCGTTTGACAATGAAGCATTTGATAGATTACCTTTTGGACAAAGCATAGGCTATCCTTTAATTAGGGATTATATTGCAGTAAACAGAAGTGCTATTGATGGAAATCTTTGGAGCAGATATAATCGTTGGTTTCATAAAGACGTTATAGAAAAAAGTGCAAATATTAACAAGCAACCGGTTGAAGTAGATCAGAATAATAGAGCAAGTAGACCTATTATTGAATTTGAAGCTGGTATAAAATTGTTTAATTTTGGCACAAAAAATAAAAATGATGTAGATCTTGTAGATACATTTACTACAGATGTTAGGACAACAATAGAAGGATCAATTGGTTATAACATAGATGATATTGATCTATCTGAAGGAATGAGAATATTATTCTTAGGAGATAGTGACATAAGAGTATATGGAAAAATTTTTAAAGTAAAATTTTTAAGCCATAATAATAAAACACAAATTGCTTTAGTAGATGAGACAGATACAGATCCGTTACTAAATGAAACTGTGCTTGTAAGGCAAGGCAAAACTTATAAAGGAAAAATGTTTTTTTATAACGGAACCGAATGGAAGCAAGGCCAGGATAAAACTGATGTAAACACTTCACCTTTATTTGATTTATTTGATGATACAGGCGTTAGCCTTAGTGATAAAACAAAATACAGTTCTAGTAATTTTGTAGGCAATAAGTTATTCTCATATAAACAAGGCACAGGGACAATAGACACAGAGCTAGGATTTGCTCTTAGTTACAGAAATATTACAAATAGCGGTGATATACTTTTTGATTTTGATTTGTTAGGACAGACAATAACTTATCAAACAGAAAATAATCTTGTTGATATAAAAAGTGATTCTACTTTTTTAAAAAAATATTCTGATATAGATAATTTTGAATATAACACAGGATATACAAAAGGTAAATTTAAAAGTCAACAAAAAGTTTTACGGCAATATACCTATAACGGTACACAAACAAGTTTTGCAATTGATCAGTATGATGAAAGTGCAAAATTAGAAGATTTATGGTTAAGAGTATACAAAAATAATAAAATACAAAAGTTGGATGTTGATTATACTACAAAACAAGACGTAAACAATGTGCTAGAAATTGTATTTAAAAACACTCTTGTTGTCAACGATATAATTCTAATTAAAACAAAATCTTCACAAGATAAAAATAATAATGGTTCTTATGAATTTCCTATAAATTTAGAAAGAAATCCTCTTAACACAAATATTACTGAATTTACATTAGGAGAAGTAAACGACCACGTTAGTACAATAGTTGAAGAACTTGATAGTTTTAATGGAGTGTATCCAGGAAAAAGTAATTTAAGAGATTTAGGAAATATTAGTCCTAGCGGAAACAGGTTTGTGAAACATAGCGGATTAATTAATCATTCTTTATATCATTTAACAAATGTAGAAAGTAATGTTATTAATGCTATAAAATTTTCAAGAAAAGAATTTGCAAAATTTAAGCGTAGATTTATACAAGTTGCAGAAACTTTAGGATTTGAAGGTGATATTAAGACACATGTTGATTTAATATTAGCAGAAATAAACAAAAGTAAAACAGAAACACAACCATTTTTCTTTAGCGACATGATTCCACTAGGAGCATCTAAAAAATTAACTTATGAAATAGAAGATCCAAATCAAACATTTTTTGCTCTATCACAAGCCTTTGATAAAACAATTTTAAGTAAAAAAGCAGTAACAGTTTATTTGAATGGTGTGCAATTAATACATGGCAAAGATTACACATTTAACACAGAAGGTTTTGCTGAAATACCAGGTACAAAAGCAGTTAATGACGTAGTCTTAATTTTTGAATATGAAAATACAAATGGATCGTATGTACCTGCAACACCAACAAAACTAGGATTATATCCTGCTTGGCAACCTGTTAAATTTACAGATAGTTCTTATATTACACCAGTTGATGTGATACAAGGGCATGACGGTAGTATTGTTAAAGCATACGGAGATTTTAGAGATAATTTAATATTAGAATTAGAAAAGCGTATATACAATAATTTAAAAATGTCATATGATACAAGTATATTTGATTTGACAGAATATGTTGAAGGGGATATAAGAAAAGTTGATACACCTAAAGTAAACATTGATAAAGGTATGTTAAGTGATTTTATTGAATGGACTAGAATAGCAGACACACAATACACAAAAAATAATTTTGTTAGGTCTGATAGTTTTACATTTAATTATGAATCAATGAAAAGTCCTGCAGGGAATGTTCTTCCTGGTTATTGGCGTCAAGTATACATAATGGCATATGACACTGACCGTCCACATACACATCCTTGGGAAATGTTAGGATTTACTATAAAACCAACTTGGTGGGAAACTGTTTACGGACCAGCTCCTTATACAAGTGATAATTTAGTTCTATGGCAGGATCTTGAAAAAGGAAAAATTGCAGAACCTAACAAAATTGCAATTTTTGTAGAAAAATATAAACGTCCTAATTTATTGAATCATCTACCTGTCGGACCTGATGGTGAACTCCTAAGTCCTTTAGCAAGCGGCTATGCACAAGGATTCACAAGCCTTGGTGTAGAAGATAATTTTAAATTTGGAGATGGAGCACCTGTAGAATCTGCCTGGCGCAAATCTAGTGAATATCCGTTTAGTTTAATTAGTAGTGCAATACTAAATGCACCTAGTAAAGTTTTTGCAACTGCATTTGATAGAGCAAGACAAATTAGAAACGTTGCAAAACAAATTGTTTATAAAGACACAGGAAAACAAATAGAATTAGATAAAATAGTTTATCCTGCGAGTGCGGATAAAGAAGTACAAACATATACTAGTGGTATTGTAAATTATATTGCGGATTATATGTTTTTAGATGTAACTACTAGCTACGAAAAATATAAAACAAATATAGCAACCATACAAAACAACATTGGTTTTAAATTAGGTGCGTTTACAGAAAAAGCAAAATTTAAATTAATACTTGATAGTAGAAGTCCTTATAATCAAGGAAACGTTTTTGTTCCAGAAGAAAACTATAATATCATCCTTAATACAAGCACTCCCACTAAGACAGTTTCATATAGCGGTGTAATTGTAGAAAAAGTTGCAGGAGGATTTACTGTAAGAGGTTATAGTAACACAAGTGCAACATTTAAAACTCATCCTGTTATAAAACAACAGAGAGATCCTGTAATTAATATTGGTGGTATCAGTGAAGACTTTTTACAATGGTCTTCAGGTAAGTTTTATGAGGTAGGATATATTGTTGAATTTCAAAATTCATATTACAGAATTACTGAAGCTCATACAAGTGGTGCGGCTCTTGACGGAAATAAAAGTGTAAAGTTAGCAGAACTTCCTATAGCAGGAGGAGTGACAGCGACATTTGCAAAAATATTTAATACTGATGTAGTTAAGGAAATTGAATACGGAACAACTTTTGAAACTATACAAGACATAGTAGACTTTTTGTTAGGATATGGAAAGTGGTTAGAAGAACAAGGATTTGTATTTGACTATTATGAAGGTAATGAAGCTGTGGTACAAAATTGGGCATATAGCTCAAAGCAATTTATGTTTTGGACAACACAACGTTGGGATAATGGAACATTATTAACATTGTCGCCTGCCGCACAATATTTAAAATTTGTTAGTGAATATAATGTAGTTGCTAATATATACGAAACACTACTAGGATATAGTCTTGTAAAAGCTGACGGTAAAAAACTAAATTCTGAGTTTGTTGCAATTGGTAGGGAAACACCTAATGAATTTTATATGCATACTAGGAATACAGCAGACGGAATATATGCAGTCACACTTCCGTTAGTGCAAAAAGAACATGTAATACTGCTTGATAACAAAACAGTCTTTAATGATGTGATATATGATCAAGCACCAGGATATAGACAAGAGCGTATTAAAGTATCTGGATATAAAACTGATCAATGGAATGGTAGTATAAGTATTCCTGGATTCTTCTATGACAGTGCAAAGATTGTGCAATGGGAGCCGTGGGCAGATTACGAAATAGGATCAATAGTAAAACATAAAGAATTTTTCTATTCTGCAGATAATAAAGTAACAGGTACAGAAACATTTGTAGATAAACAATGGGCAAGATTAACAGATAAACCTATGGGAGGACTGTATTCTAATTGGGACTACAAAGCAATACAATTTACTGATTTCTATGACTTAGATAGTGATAATTTTGATGTAGAACAGCAAAGGCTTGCACAACATTTAATTGGATATCAAAAAAGACAATATTTAGAAAATATTATAAACGATGATGTAAGTCAATATAAATTTTATCAAGGTATGCTCCAAGAAAAAGGTACAAAAAATGCTTTAACAAAAATGTTTGATTCTCTAGCTAGTGCTGACAAAGATAGTTTAGAATTTTACGAAGAATGGGCAATAAAAGACGGACAGTACGGAGCTACTGAAAGTTTTCAAGAAGTAGATTATCTTTTAGATGAAAAAGCATTTAAATTAGAGCCACAGCCTATAGAATTATCAGAAGTGTTACCTGCAAATGCTACAGATTTAATTTACAGGATTCCGCCTTATAATGTATATCAAAAAAGTGATAACTACGACCATAAACCTTTCCCATCAAAATATGTAAATGACACTTATGTAAACAATGCAGGATATGTAGACTTTGAAGATGTAAAAGTCATTGCAACAACTTATGATAACATTGCAAATTTAACATTTAGTGATTTACGTCAAGGAGAATATGTTTGGGTTGGAACAGATGTTCGATCATGGAATGTGTACAAATATTCAAATACATCAAATCTTATTACAAGCGTAACTGGCGGGTCAGAAGAGTTTGTACTTAATCTAAAAGATTCTTATGTAGATATCAAAGCTGGAGATATCATTGGAATTTTTGATATTGATATTATACAAGGTTTTCATAAAGTAAAAAGTGTGGTAGGAGATAAGGTAACCATTGCAACAGAAGAAGATATAGACGATGTTGCTACTGCAAGGGGTTATATAACAAACTTTGTGAAAGTTAGGGCAAGCGATATAAATGATGCTAACGTAATTGCACAATCTAATTTAGAAGATAAAGATATCTTATGGATTGATAAGTCAGCAGATGATAAATGGGCTGTGTTACAAAATGATAGTAACTATGCACTTGCACAAGAAATAATAAACACAAATGGTGACGATAGTTCAATACACCAATTTGCAAGTTCTTTAGCTGTAAATAAAAGAAACACAGTGCTTGCTATAGGTTTACCAGATTATAATAACGGACAGGTAAATGTATACACAAGACCTAGCGAAAGTACTAATTTTGTTTTATTAGCTGTGCTAGAACCTTTAGAAAAT
>MDTA01133742.1_pt1 | contig 11068 bp, 14 predicted proteins | sample 811151 | NCBI WGS metagenome assembly MDTA01 (sample SAMN05326648, study PRJNA326480) | marine metagenome | isolation source: seawater | place: Indian Ocean: South | collected 2010 | reverse complement strand
TTGATAAAGTTACATTTTTCTATTTCCAGAAATTTATCTAAATTTATTACTTGAACTTTTTCCTTTTTTCCTTCAATGATGTGTGCGCATTTACTGTTGTCATAGTCTTCTTTTAAACCTATACCCCCAAAATTTCCTACTCTTGAATAATCAAACTTGTTAAGTTCAATGAATGTATTTTTTCTACCAACAGCTTGATTAAATATTTTTATGTTTTTTAAACGATTGTCCTTTGCATTCTTTCTAAGCAGTTTACAAATAAATTTTTGTGGTTCAAAACTTAACACTCTACCTTTTGGACCAACCTTCTTTGAAAAAGGAATAGAAAAACAACCTATGTTTGCACCAATGTCAAAAACGAAATCGTCAGGATTTATGAATTTTTGCATCAATGATAACTCAATCTCACAAAACTCACCATATTCTCTAAGAGCCGTTCCTATGTATTGATCATAATGACAATAAGTAAAAACCCCGTGTTTAGAATTTACTTTTCCTATATAATCTAAGTCTTCCATGTTAAATTTTTGCAAACCAAGTGCCAAAGTAAAAAGATTTTTTTTATGAGAAAAATATTAGTTTTACAACATATTGAAATTGAAGATTTAGGAATAATTGAAAATTTTTTTAAGAAAAGTAAGTCAGATGTTCATTATATAAAACTACATAAGAATGAAAAAATTCCAATTAATCTTGATCAATTCAAAATGATGATTTCTCTGGGAGGCCCGATGGACACATGGATGGAAGAGGATTATCCTTGGTTGATTGAAGAGAAAAAAATAATAAAGAAATTTGTAATTGAATTAGAAAAGCCATTTTTGGGAATATGTTTGGGTTGTCAATTGCTTGGAGAGATTGTCGGAGGAACTGTAATTAGATCTAAGAATCCTGAAATAGGTTTCTATAAAATCAAATTAAACAAAGAAGCAATGGTTGATGATGTTTTTTGTAATTTTCCAGAAAATTTTTTTGTTTTTCAATGGCATAGTTATGAAGTCGCCAATCTTTCAAACCCTAATATCAAAATTCTTGGGAACTCAAAAAGCAAAGCCATTCAATTGTTTAAATATAAAAACCATGCTTACGGAATGCAATTTCATATTGAGATTGACAAAAATACAATCAGAAAATGGTCGTCTAACCTTGATTATCTTAAAACACTAAAAAAAAGATTTGGAAGTAATCCAATAGAAAAACTCGAATTACAACAAAGATATAAATTAATTGAAATGAGAAAATTATGTGAAGAGCTTATAAAAAAAATTTCCACGCAAGATGGTTAGTTTTTTTTTTCTAGAAAAATGTCAAGTCCTTTATTTATTAATGGTACAAAAACAAGAATTCCAATGAAAACCGTTGGCCAGGCAACCAAGAATCTATTTAACCATAATTGAAAAAAGTCACCATTAGTAAAATTAAAAAAGATTATTACTGCTGAAACTGCAGTACTTGTACAAAAAGACATTATAATTGCAAAAATAATAAATCTATATTTGGCCATAATTTTATTGAAGATTTTTAACTAATTTTAATTAAAATTAATTTATATTTATATAAAAAATTTTTTTTATTTTTTAAAAATAAGGATATGGAAAATGATGATTTTTTTTCTAAAATTAATAGTCTTAATAACTTTGATTATGTTTAATTTCTTTTTCCCTTTGACTACTCATAGTGTTCATCATCATAGTAGAGTAATGGTGAACTTATTAGAAGGGACAAAATATTATATGAAAAAAAGATTATTGATTTTTAATTTAGATGGTGAAGAAAAAGAAATAATAGAGCAAAGTATAATTTCAAATTTATGTGAGATTAAGAATAGAAAATTATCAGTTTTTTTTACAAAAAATAAAAATTACTTTAATTTTCTTGAAAATGAGACGGATTACTCCTTAAATTTTTATTTGCCGTTTAAAGTAAGCTTGATTGGTCTAGATGGAGATTTAAAATATAAAAGTGAAGAATACAGCGAACTAAATTTCTTGTTAGATATTATCGACAGAATGCCTTTGAGAAAAAGTGAAATTAAATATGATCAAACATGCAAATAAGCTATTGAAAAAGCATCGCAGAGGTCGTTGACCTCTGCGAATACTTAGCTATTCCTTTTCAGAATTATCTGATGATTCTTTTGTTTCGTCTTTTACTTCTTTATGACCTCCGCTGCAATGATTTGCTGAAACATCGAAGCTGCTGAGTATCAAAAAAAGAGAAAGAGAAAAAATAGATAAAAGTTTGGTCATTTCATTAATCCTTATTTGTTTAAAGTGTTCTTGATAAAATTAATAATTTTTTAATTTTTTTCAAGTTATTCAATTGAAGCACTTTTATTTTTTTTGAATTGCAAATCTTTTAGTTTTTTTATTGTCTTTTCTTTATTTATAAGTAATCCAATTGCTGCTCCAGTTAGGAAAGCGCCAGATGTTAGTGCTCCAGTAATAAAAGCATTTTTGATTGCAAATTTAATAATGTTCATTTTCAGCTTTCTTTTTATAAATATTTATTCTTAAAATATAATTTATAAATTAAAATAATCTATCTTAATTTATGAAAACAAATTCACCTAGGATGATTATAAGTTGGGTTTAAGCAAAGTATTTAGGCAGTTAATTAACCATTTTCTTGTTAAAGTATATAAGAGAAATATTCTAAAATTCGGTTTTACACCTTTAGGAGTATTTTGGAATTCCAAGGAATCCCAATATAGTAGATTTAGATTTCTGATAAGTTTAATTGAAAACCAATTAGACAAAAATCAATGCAATATAGCTGATATTGGTTGTGGTTACGGAGAATTACTAATTTTTCTAAAAACAAGAAGTGTTTTATATAATTATCATGGTTATGATATAAATCCTGAAATAATTTCATATAGTAACAAAAGATTTCAAGGAAAATTATTTTATGTTTCAGAGTTCCCTATAAAAAAATGTGATTTTTGTGTAATTTCAGGTACATACAATTATGCAGTAATTGATAATATTAAATTATGGGAGCGTTACATTATTCAAAATCTCACTGAGTGTTTTAAAATGTGTCAAATAGGTATTGCAATAAATTTCCAAATTTCTAATTCAAAAAAAATAAAAAATAAGATTTTTTATACTGATGTTGCTTCCATGAAAAACCAGTTAGATAAGAGTTTTAAAAATGTAAAGTATTTTTTTGATAAAAACACTCCTAATGATATATATTTTTTAATACTAAAGTGACCTAAAATTATTTTGTCTCCATGCTTCAAAAATACAAATTGAAACTGCATTGGCTAGATTAAGACTCCTATTACCTGGAAACATGGGTAGAAAAATTTTTTTTGAGGATGATAATTTTTTATAAACTTCATCAGTAATTCCAGTTGATTCTGATCCAAACATAAAACTATCACCAATTTCATATTTTATATGATCATACCTTGTATTTCCATATTTGGTAACTAAGTAAATTCTTTTTGAAGAATTTACTGAAATAAATTCATCAAAGTTGTCATAAATTTTCATCTTCATTCCTTTTTTATAATCTAATCCTGCTCTACGCATTGATTTTTCGTCTATATCAAAGCCCAAGGGTTTTATAAGATGAAGCATCGAACCTGTATTGGAACAAAGTCTTATAATGTTTCCAGTGTTTGGAGGAATTTCAGGGTTGAATAGAATGATATTGAACATAGGTATGTTATTCATATCTATGTTTTATTACATTTTTAAAAAATTAAACTAAAATATTATTTAAGGTATCTTTGTAGTTTTTTTCAGAATTGAACCATTGAACAAGATTTCCTCCTGAAAAACCAGTCATTTTAATATCAATGAACCATTCTTTGACATCGATATCCCAGCCGTAGAAGACATCTAACTGGACACTTCCTTTATTTACGCTTTTAAAATATCTTGACATAATAAATATATTGTATTTTAAAAATTAACTGCAATGGTAATCGTGCAATTATTAGACCAATCTAGTGATTCAATCCTTAAATTTTTGATTTTAGCCATAGTAAAAGTTTATTTTATTTGATTTATTTTTTGGAAAGTTAAATTAATACACTTTCATCAGAAATTATATTGTCTTACAGCTGATATTTTTTCTGTGAAAATAATTAAATACTCATTAATTAATTCTTTCAGATTATTTTTGTCAATTTTCTGGTATTTAGACAAAAGTTCTTGATCTTTTTGAACATCATTATTTTTTGTAGTTAAGAGAGAATCACCATAAAAGATTGAATTTGCACCAGATAAGAAACAGAGAATTTGTATTTCGTTAGATAAATATTTTCTACCAGCAGATAATCTAATTCTTGATTTTTTCATAATGATTCTTGAGGTTGCAATCATTCTTATCATTTCTTCTGGGTCAATTGGAGTTTGGTTTTGAAGGGGTGTACCCTTGACAGGGACTAAAGCATTTATTGGGACACTTTCTGGTTGAGGTTTAAGATTTGCAAGCACCTCTAGCATTCTTGCTCTGTCATCCCAAGATTCTCCCATACCAATTATACCCCCGGAACAAATACTTATACCAGCATTTCTAGCGTTGTTAATTGTTTCTAACCTTTCATCAAATGTTCTGGTGGAAATTATGCTTTTATAAAACTCAGGTGAAGTATCGATATTATGATTATATGCATCTAAACCAGCTTCTTTAAGTGCTAGGGCTTGAGTTTTAGTAATATTTCCAAGTGTCACACAAGCTTCTAAATTCAAAGATTTTACTTCTTTAATCATTTCTACAACTGAATCTAGATCTTTTCCATCTTTCAGCTTTTTCCAAGCTGCACCCATACAAAATCTATGAGCACCATTTTTTTTTGCAACTTGGGCAGCTTTTCTTACTTCAGAAATATCGATTAATTTTTCTTTTTTTAAGTCTACATTATAGTGTGCTGACTGAGGACAGTATTTGCAATCTTCTGGACAGCTGCCAGTTTTAATTGAAATAAGTGAAGCTAATTGCACATCACCTTTTTTAAAATATTTTTTGTGCACTTGATGTGCTTGTAAAATTAAGTCATTGAGAGGTAATGAAAGAAGATTTTTTATTTTTTTGAATTTTATTTCACTCATTTATTTTGCTCATAATTAGGTAAAAACATTTCACCGGTACAAAAAAGATACTCTAACCTTACTTTGGAATCAATAGGGCCTGAAATTTGATATTTTTTTTCATTAACTTTTATTTGTGCTCCACTAATAATTAATTCCTGAAAAAACTGCGTTGTAAGATTTTGATTTGTAATTGATTCAATTTCAAAATAATCTTTATTAGAATTTTTTGATTGAATAATTTTTGAAAGAATCTGACTATCAGTAAAAATATTTGCTCTTGAAACTTTTTCATCTGAATTGAATAAAAAGTATGTTGAAGTGTTGTTTTTTTTATTTTTTTTTATGGTAACTTTTATCGAAGACAATATGCTTTCATCAATGATATCAATTTTTATACCGCATTCTTTAGGAACATTGCTTTCTAAAATTATAACTGAACTAAGTTTAATCTCGGCAGATATAATAGGAGAAAAAATGAATAAAATAAGACAAAATAAAAATCTTTTCATATCGTAAAGTGACTAAAAATCGAATTTTAACAATAAACCAAATTATTGAGTCAGAAAATAAATTTATTTCAAAATTTTCTCAAGAGGAAATATTAAAAATTGCTGGTAAACAAATAGCGGATTATCTAGAAAGTAATTTCCATAAATATCAAATATTTTTCATTTGTGGACGAGGTAACAATGGTAATGATGGTATTGAAGCATCAAAAATTTTAACCAAAAAAAAAATTAAAAATATTGTTTATGAGATAACGAAAGAGAAAAATGATAAGAAATTAAATAAATTTTTAAATCTCTTAAATAAATCCAACCTAATAATTGATTGTATTTTTGGGACAGGTTTAAACAGAGAGGTGTCTGGAATTGAAAAACAAATTATTGATAAATTAAATAATTCAAAAAAAAAAATTATTTCTATAGATATTCCAAGTGGAGTTAATGGTGACAATGGTATAATTGGATCATCAGCAGTTAATTCTAACTTTACTCTTGCAATGGGTTTTTACAAACCTGCACATTTTCTTTTACCTTCGAAAAAATATTGTGGCAAAGTCAATCTTCTTGATCTTAAATTGCAGGTTCCAAAAAAGAGTAATCCAAAGATTTCCCTTATTAATAAATCGTATTTTAAAAATCATATACCAGAATTTGGTATAGATATTAATAAATATGATCGAGGTCATGTATTAATATTAGGTGGCGAAATGTCTGGTGCCTCAAGAATTGTATCAATTGCTTCCAGAAAAATTGGTTCTGGTTTGGCTACCATTGCAGTTCCTGAAGAATATTTGAAATTTTATTCAGGAATAGAACCAGGGACAATATTGACAATTTTTAAACTCGATATTTTAAAAAAAAAAAATGTTTTAGTAATTGGTCCTGGACTCGGAAAGACTTTTGACAAAAATCTATTGTTAAATATTTTAAATAATTTTTCTGGTCCTGTTATTCTAGATGCCGATGCAATAAGTGTTTTTAAAAATTATAAAAAAGCTTTTTATAATTGTATTAAAAAAAAGAAGAATGTGCTTTTGACTCCACATAAAGGTGAGTTTGAAAGAGTTTTTGATAACAGCTCATTTAATAAAATTGAAAATACAATCAATGCTTCAAAAAAAATAAATAATTCAATTATATTTAAAGGGAATGATTCTGTTTTAGTTTTTCCAGACAATGAAGTTTGGTTATGTGATAATTCACGAAACTCTCTAGCAACTGCAGGGACCGGTGATGCTTTGTGTGGAATTATAGCTGGACTTTTAGCTCAAAAAATGAAATTTAAACAAGCAATTGTAGCGGGTTTATGGATTCATGGACAGTTATCTAAGTCAAAAAAGAATATTATTGTTGAGGATTTTCTAGATTTTATTCCAGAAATTTTAATACCATTAAAAAATAGTAATTGATTTAAATTTAATAATGTTGTTGTTTATAAATGTTTTTTAGCGGGCGTGGCGGAATTGGTAGACGCGCTAGATTTAGGTTCTAGTGACTTTTAGTCGTGTGGGTTCAAGTCCCTCCGCCCGTACCAAAGGTAATGTATGAAAATTGAAGAAAAAAAAACCAAAGGATTAGATATTGAGTGGCTCCTCACAATTCCATCAAGTAATGTAGAGCAACATTTGGAAGAAAAATTCAAAGAAATATCAAAGAATGTTAAGATTCCAGGTTTCAGACCTGGAAAAGTCCCATTGGATGTAATTAAAAAACGTTACTCAAAATCTATAATACCTGATGTTTTAGATAAAGTAATAAATGAGAGTCTAACAGAGGCAGTGAAAAAAAAGAAAATTCGTCCAGCAGTACAACCAAATGTAAATTTAGAAAACTTTGAAGAAGGCAAAGATCTTGTTTTGAAAGTTAATTTCCAAAAAATGCCTGAACTTGATGATTTGGATATTTCAAAGATAGAATTAGAAAAATCACAATTGTTGATTAATGATAACGATGTTAAAAATACATTGGAAGATGTTGCAAAAAAACATGAGAGATTTGCTCCTCTGGAAAAACCAAGAAAATCTATAAAAGGTGATTTAATTTTATTTGATTATATAGGAAAAATTGATGGAAAGAACTTCGAAAATAATAGTGGTCAAAATGAAACAGTAGTACTCGGTTCAAATAAATATATCCCTGGTTATGAAGAGCAAATGATTGGTTTGGCTATTAATGAATCAAAGACAATAGATGTTACTTTTCCAGATGATTATAGGTTGAAAAGTGTTGCAGGTAAAAATGCAAAATTTGATCTAAAAATAAAAGATATTCAACAAAGAGTAAAAAAAGTACCAATTGATGAAAAGTTAGCTAAGGAACTTGGCGAGGATAATTTAGAAAAATTAAAATTAAAGATTAAAGAGAAAATGGAATTAGATTTCAAACAGCTTTCAAATTTGAAAATGAGAAGACAAGCATCCGAGGAATTAGTTGCAAAATATAAATTTGAAATTCCAACTAAAATGATTGATCAAGAGTGTGATTTCCTAAAAAAACAATCAACCGAAAAAAAGGAAAAAGAAATTAATGATATTGCTACAAGAAGAGTTAAATTAGGAATTATAATCAGTACAATTGCTGAAAAACATAATGTCTCAGTTGAAGATTCTGACTTAACTAAAGCAGTTACTGAAGAGGCAAGAAGATATCCTGGTCAGGAGAAAGAAGTTGTGGAGTTTTACAAGAACAATCCATCGATGCTAAATAATTTAAGGGGTATTGCATTGGAAGAAAAAGTAATGAACTATGTAGTAAATAGTTGTAAAAAAATAGAAAAAAAGTGTACGATGGATCAACTCTTTGAATCGAACTTTTTAAAACAAGAAAAAGCAGGAATAACTAAAAAGGAGAAAAAAAAATGAGTTCATTGATACCAATGGTTGTTGAACAAACAAATCGTGGAGAGAGATCGTATGATATTTTTTCAAGATTGTTAAAAGAAAGAATAATTTTTCTAACAGGAGAGGTAAATGACTCTGTTTCAAGCGTTATTTGCGCTCAATTTTTATTTTTAGAATCTGAAGATCCAAAAAAAGATATATTTTTATACATTAATTCACCTGGTGGAGTTGTTTCATCGGGCTTAGCAATATACGACACAATGCAATATATTAGACCAGATGTTTCAACAGTTTGCATCGGTCAAGCCGCAAGTATGGGCTCTCTTCTTTTAGCAGCTGGTACAAAAGGTAAAAGATATTGCCTCCCACATGTAAGAATTATGACCCATCAACCATCAGGTGGCGTTCAAGGTCAAGCATCCGATATTGAAATCCATGCAAAAGAAATAATTAATTTAAAAAAAAATCTAAATAGAATATATGAAAAACATACAAATCAATCATTAAGCATAATTGAAAAAATGATGGATCGCGATCATTTTATGAACGCTGATGAAGCAAAAAAATTTGGAATTGTTGATAAAGTTGTGGCAGAAAGACCAAATTTCGAAGAAAAAAATGAAAAAAAATAATTTTTTAATTTGGAATAAACGTTGCAGTAGTTAAAATAAAGAAGTTATATAAATATTTTAAATGGTAGATTCGAAAAATAATAAGAATACTCTTTTTTGCAGTTTTTGCGGAAAAAGCCAGCACGAGGTTAGAAAATTAATAGCCGGTCCAACAGTTTTCATTTGTGATGAATGTGTTGAATTATGCATGGACATCATAAAAGAAGAAAACAAAGTAATTGCTTCTCCAAAAACATCTAATATTGAAACACCCAAAGAGCTCTACAATCTTCTTAATGATTATGTAGTCGGTCAAGATGAGGCAAAAAAAATTCTCTCTGTAGCTGTTCATAATCATTACAAAAGAATTGACAATGTTAGTCTTACAAATGATGTCGAATTATCAAAGTCTAATGTTTTGTTAGTTGGTCCAACTGGATCCGGTAAAACTTTAGTCGCAGAAACATTGGCTCGAATAATTGATGTTCCTTTTACAATGGCCGATGCAACAACTCTTACTGAAGCAGGATATGTTGGTGAAGATGTTGAGAATATAATTCTTAAATTATTACAAGCAGCAGACTACAATGTTGAAAGAGCTCAAAGAGGTATAGTGTATATAGATGAAGTAGATAAGATCAGTAGGAAGTCTGACAACCCATCAATTACAAGAGATGTTTCAGGTGAAGGTGTTCAACAAGCACTGCTAAAAATTATGGAAGGCACTGTTGCCTCAGTTCCTCCTCAAGGTGGAAGAAAGCATCCACAGCAAGACTTTCTTCAAGTTGATACCACTAATATTCTTTTTATTTGTGGTGGTGCTTTCGCAGGTATTGACAAAATTATTTCTAACAGAGGAGATAAGTCGAGCATTGGTTTTGAAGCAGAAGTTAAGGAAAAGTCAGCCAAAAATATTGGGTCTATACTAAGAAAACTTGAAACAGAAGATTTATTGAAATTTGGTTTGATTCCTGAATTTGTTGGAAGACTTCCCGTAATAGCAACATTGGATGATTTAAAAGAGGAAGCATTAATAGAAATACTAACAAAACCAAAAAATGCCTTGGTTAAACAATACCAGAAGTTATTTGGTTTTGAAAATGTAAAACTTGAATTTACTGATGATGCATTGAGTTCGGTCGCAAAAAAAGCTTTAGAAAAAGATACTGGAGCAAGGGGATTAAGAACAATACTTGAAAATATACTTTTAGACACCATGTTTAATTTACCTGGAATAGAGGGTGTAAATGAAATAGTTGTCAACGCGGAGGTTGTTCAAAAAAATTCCAAACCATTGTATATTTATGATAAAGCAGAAAAAGTTATCAATAAAAAAGCTTAATAATGGCAAGTTTTAAAGATTCGTTTTGTATATTACCATTAAGGGATATAGTAGTTTTCCCTAACATGATTGTGCCATTATTTGTTGGCAGGGCTAAATCAATTAAAGCACTTGAATATGCTGACAAAATGGATAAGGAAATTTTTCTGGTTGCTCAAAAAGATGCTAATACCGATGAACCAAATAAAAATGACATCTACGAACATGGAACCCTTGCTACAATCCTTCAACTGCTTCGATTACCCGATGGGACTGTAAAAGTTCTTGTTGAAGGTCTTGAAAGGGCAAAAATTTCGCATTTTTTAGACAACGAGGATTTCTTTGAAGCATACCTAGAAAAAATTAATGTAGATAATAACACGGATAAAGAAACCAATGCATTATCCCGAACAGCAATCAGTCAATTTGAAAACTATGTAAAGCTTAACAGAAAAGTTCCACCTGAAATCTTGGTGAGTCTTAACCAAATTACTGACTTAAATAAATTAGCTGATACGATGGGTGCACACCTAGGAATCAAGCTTTCAGATAAACAGGACTTGCTTGAGACAACATCAACCAAAGAACGCTTCTCTAAAATCATAAATTTTATGGACGACGAGATTGGTGTTTTGCAAGTTGAAAAGAAAATCAGAAGTAGGGTCAAACGTCAGATGGATAAAACTCAAAAAGAGTATTACCTCAATGAACAGATGAAAGCTATTCAAAAAGAACTTGG
>MDTA01058759.1_pt1 | contig 11068 bp, 8 predicted proteins | sample 811151 | NCBI WGS metagenome assembly MDTA01 (sample SAMN05326648, study PRJNA326480) | marine metagenome | isolation source: seawater | place: Indian Ocean: South | collected 2010 | reverse complement strand
ACCTCCAAATATATTAATCAGAATACCTTTTACATTTTTATCAGCCAATATTAATTTAAATGCAGCTGTTACTTTTTCTTTAGATGCTCCACCTCCAACATCTAAAAAATTTGCAGGCTCCTCACCATTTAGTTTAATTATATCCATCGTTGCCATTGCTAAACCAGCTCCATTAACCATGCACCCTATAGATCCATCGAGCTTTATATAGGCTAAATCATATTTGCTTGCCTCTATTTCTGCAGGTTCTTCCTCATTAAGATCTCTCAACTTTAAAATTTCTGGTCTTCTAAAAATGGCATTATCGTCAAAATTCATTTTTGCATCTAAGCAAATAATTTCATTTTTCTTATTTATAATAAGGGGATTAATTTCAATTAAACTTGCATCTTTTTGAGTTAAAATCTTATATAAAGATTTTACAAGTTTTACTCCAGAAATTTTTTGTTCAGGGCTAAAATTAAATATTGAGATAATTCTTTGTATTTCCTCGTCACTAGGCCCTTCAATTTTATAATCAATCATATTCTTTATAATTTTTTTTGGAAACTCTTTTGCAACTTTCTCAATATCCATACCGCCTTCGGTGCTGCTTATGAAAGCTATTTTTGACGTACCTCTGTCGACTAAACACGACAAGTAGAATTCACTCAAAATATCTGATGCCTCCTCTATATAAAGCCTCTTCACTTTTTTTCCTTCTGTGCCTGTTTGGTGTGTAACCAAAGTTTTACCCATCATCTTTTTTGCTTCTAATTCTAATTCTGATAAATTTTTGACTAGCTTTACACCTCCAGCTTTTCCTCTTCCTCCTGCATGTATTTGGGCTTTTAAAACAAATTCTTTTGATTTAAGTCTTAATATTTTTTCCTTTATTTCTTCTAAAGAGAAAATCACAACACCATTAGAAACAGGAGCTCCAAATTCTTTTAATATTTCTTTTGCCTGATGTTCATGAATATTCATATATGATTAAAATATATATATTTATTTAAATATTAATGCATTATATAAACGATTAATGAGCCAAAATAAATTTTTAAATTTTGTTGTTAATAAAAATTTATTTATTGTTCCAGTCTTTTTATTATTTTTTATCCTTGGAACACAAATATATGATGATTATGGATTTTATATTGATGAAAAATTCCATAGAGCAAATGGCTTCTATTGGCTTAACTATATAGCAAATTTTTTTGCTTTTGAAAGCTTAAGTCAATCAACTGGGATTAAACTAGAAAGTATAAATGGATTTACACTACCTGACATTGCTGAATTCAATGCATATGGTGTAATTTTTGACTTACCTGCAGCTTACTTGGAAATAAAATTAAATTTAGATGATCCTTTAACTTACTATAAACTCAGACACTTTCTAGTTTTCGTAATTTTTTTTATTGGCTCAATATTTTTTTATAAATTGATACTTAATAGATTTGAAAATAGATTAGTAAGTGTTTTAGGAATTGTTCTATTTATACTGACCCCAAGAATTTTTGGTGATAGTTTTTGGAATAACAAAGACATTGTGTTCTTAAGTCTTTATTTAGTTTCGATTTTTTTTTATTTTGAGTTAATAAATAAACAATCAATAAAAAATATTATTTTATTCAGTTTATTTGCAGCACTATCTACCTCTGTGAGATTTGCTGGAATTTTTTTACCAATTTCCTTGTTATTTTTTTTTATAATCGACAAGTTATCAGGTAGAAAAGATTTAAATTTTAAAACCATTTTATTAAGCATCATATCTTTTTTATTCATCTTATTTATTACTTGGCCTTTTCTATGGAACAATTTTTTTGACGGGATTTTATCCTCTCTAAGCATGGAAATGACTTGGGAAGGGAAAATAAATTTCTTAGGCAAGTACTACATGAGTAGCAATTTACCATATTATTATCTTGTTTTTTGGATATTCATTTCCACGCCATTGGTTCACTTAATACTTTTTATTTTTGGTTTTACTAATTATCTTCGAAGAGCTATTTTAAGATTTTTTTCTGTTAAAGCTCAAAGTTTTCATAATGACTTATGGAGATCAAAAAATGAGAAAAAAGATTTTCTCATCTTTATAAATTTAATATTTTTTATGAGTATTTTGTCTTTTTTAAATATGAATTTATATAATGGGTGGAGACTTGCTTATTTTCTTTATATTTTTATAATTTATTTCTCTATTTACGGAATTTATATTTTAATTATTAAAAATAAAAAAAAGATTAAAATTATTGTAAGTGTATCATTAATTTTGATTTCCTTTTTAGTTTATAGGATTTCCTTATATCATCCATATCAATCTCTCTATTTTAATTTTTTGGTACCAAGCTCAATAAAAGATAATGTAGATGTAGATTATACAGGTTTATCTGGGTTTCATTTTTTAAAATATATAATTAAGAATGAAAAAAATTTCCCAGTAAAGATTGCAGTAAACTCTTGGTACCCTTTGTGGCGAATGAATGAATTATTAAGAGATGAAGAGAAAAAAAAGATAAAAATCCTTAGTCATGATAAAAAATTTGAAGTTGATTATCTTTATTCGAATAGAATTTATGATGTTGATAAACGTTTTTACAAAAAGTATGATATTCCTAGTAATTTTGAGAAGTTTTTTGAGTATAAAATAGATAACACAATTATTTACGAAATATATAAAAGATCTAAAAAATGAAGATTTTTTTCTATAAAACTCTGTTTGTTGCCTTTGTTTTTTTTGTAGTATTTAAATTAACTGTTGGAACAATGGTAAAAGAAATTGAAAATATATTTTATGACAATTTTTCAAAAGAAAATATTGAAAAAGTAAAACAAAATCTAAGAGATCAATTAATTATTGCAACAGAAAAAGAGAGATTTATAAAAAAAGAAGATGCAGAATTAATTAATAAATTTCTTGAAAAAATTAATCAAGATCTTAAAAACCAATAATTATTTTTAAAGTGTATAAATATTTTTTTTATTACCTTTATATAATGACTGGGAGTCATTTATAATGATCTCTGATAAAATAAATGACCAAATGAGATCTTTGGGAAAACCAGGTCAAATTCTAGTAGTTAATGATAATTCCTCAGTGAAACCGCCGAAATTTTCAAATTATAGTAATATTGAAACGATTGAATTAATTAACCTAAATAAAAATTTAGGAAGTCAAAAGGCAATTTCAATAGGTTTACAATATTTGAGAAAAAGAAATGAGGAAATGATTATCACAATTTTAGATTCTGATGGTGAAGATGATGTGTCTAAAATTCCGATCATGATAGAGGAAGCTGAAAAAGATAAAGAGAAAGTTGTAGTATCTTCAAGAACAAAAAGGCAAGAAAATATTTTTTTTAAAGTTTTGTATTTAATTCATAAAATCTTTACATTTATTTTTACTTTGAATTGGATTTCATTTGGAAACTATTCATCTTTTCATTCTAATCAGCTAAAAAAAATTCTTTCAAATAGTTATTCATGGTTAGCTATATCTGCGAGTATGGCGAAAAATTGTAAAATTGTTAAGATTAAAGCTGAACGAAAAAAAAGGCTAATTGGGATATCAAAATTATCTTTTTTAGGTCTTATTTTTCACTCATTAAGAGTTAATACAGTTTTTATTTTAAGGAGTTTTTTACTTTCTATATTCTATATTTTGTTTCTGCTATTTTTTTTAGAATTAAATTTAAATCTTGTTATTTATGGAATTATTTTGCTCTCTGTTTACAATATTTTATTGCTTTTTACATTGATTCTTAATAGTCAAAAAGACTTTTATAAATTTGAAAATTTTATTAAAAATATCTAAAGGGTTTTATGAAGAGAGTAATTATTTATACAACAGATGACAAGGTAGTATCTTTACATCTTGTGAATAAAATTGTTTCAGATAAATTTTTTAAAGATTATAAATTTGATATTATACTCTCAAAACCTGGATTGATAAGAAAAATAAAAATACTGATAGTAATTATTTTTTTTGGATCATTTAAAATTTTTTATAAAAAGCTTTTTAATACAATATCAATAAACCAAATTCTTGATAAAAACCCAAATTGCAAAATAATTAGTTCGATTGATACAAAAACTAATTATGATTATGGTTTAAGTGTATACTGTTCAAGCAAAATCATGCTACAAAAGTTTAAAATTTATAATTTTCATCTCGGAAGTCTCAAAAATCAAAGAGGTTCGTTTATCTTTTTTTATAAATTTCTTAAGAATTGGAAAGATATAACTCTAAGCTTTCACGAAATAAGTGATAGATTTGATGTTGGTAGAGTTTTAAATGAAAGACAAATTAATTTAGATGAAAATTGTAAAGCTACTGACATACTCTTCGTATACTTAAAAAATCAGGATTTTTTGATAGAAAGTATAAAAAAAATAAATGGTGAAAATGGTAAAATGTATGAAAATTTTGAAAAATTAAACTTAGTACCCGACTTTTCAAATATTTTTAAAAATATTGCTAAAATAATATTAAAAATTGATAATTAACATTTTTTTAATTTTAAACTAATTATTGCCTGATAAGAACTTGTTAAAGAATAACAATTTGTACCTAAAAGTTCATCAAAATTACTTTTAATTTTTTCAATAATTTTTCTATTCGGCATAAAAATTATTATCTCATTAATTTCTTTGTCAATTAGTTTATTATTAAAGAACTTCTTAAATCTTGGGTAGTATTTATTTCTTTTTTGAGGAACAGTTACATCATCGTAATTTTTAACTACCATGTATAACTTTTTTGTTGTTATGGCATCTAAGAAATTATAGTTAGAAACTAATAAAATTTTTTCATTTGAAGAGTTTAAAATAGATACGAGATTATTAATTAAATTTATTTCTTCCTTTGATTGAGAAAAGACATTCGTTTTCCATTTTAAAGGATATAAAGTTTTATCAATCATAGTTGCTTCGATGTAATTTTTAATATCTACATTTTGTAAGTCATGAAATTTCCTGTCTATATTAAATCTTTCGTTATATTTAAAAGTTAAAATAATTGTAAATACTAAAAAAAAAAAATTGATAAACTTTTTATATTTATGGTTTATTTTTTCTACTACATAAATTATTAAAAAAACATTCATAGGTATTAGAAAAAATATAAAATTTTGGTTTTTGGTAAGCAATTGATGAAATATCAAAGTGAATGTAAAAATAATTATTAAAGTCGAAATAGCATAATCACTCTTACTGAGCTTATTTTGTTTTTTAAACAAAAATAATAAAAGTAAAAATAAAATAGGTAATAACAAAAATTTAAAATTAGAAATTCTATTTAGAAAAGCACTAAACAGTCCATCAAAACGTTCTTCCCCTATTGATAAGGGATAAAAAATTAATTGATCTAAAAAAAGATTAATCGGTATATTTTGACCTTTTAAAAAAAAATATAAAAAAATTAAACAAAGAAAAAACCCATAAAATAAATTTTTTAAAATTTTAAAGTTTTTGACAGAAAAAATATATATTATCAGTGTAACTAAAAATATTATTAAAAAATAAGCTGCTGGTACTGGCTTTGATAAAAAAGCAAGTAAAAAAATGAATGGTATGAAGAAAAAATAATTATTGTTACTATTTTTGAATGCAAAATAAAAAAGAAGAAATGCAATTATTGAAAAAAAAGTTGAATGGTGATCAATGAAGGGTACACCGCTTACTGGATACGCTAGTATTGAAAAACAGATAGATAAAATTAATGCAATTATTATATTAATTTCAAATTTCTGAAAAAAGTTAAATATAAATAATGTGATAATGCAATTAAAAGCTGAACTATGAAATATATAACTTATCCAATTTGTTCCAAAAATTAAAAAAAATATACTTTGAATATAATCCAAAGCTAAGCCGTGTATAATCCAAAAATCTCTAATTGGTATTTCTCCATTAAGTATTTTATTACCAGAATCATAGTGTAAAAATGTGTCTATAGGGAATACACCTTTATTACTTACCCAAAAATTATAAAAAAAAGAAAAGAGTGCTAAGAGAATATAGATAAAAATATTATAAGTTTTCAAATTTTTTTCTAAATCAATTTTTTTCATAAAATTCTGCTAAAGATCCTACTATATATTCGATATATTTTTTTGATATTAGTTTGTGATTAGGTAAACAAAGAACTTTATTCTCATAACTTTCTAATTTCTCTTTTTTTTGAGTTTTAAAAATCTTATGACAATCTACATATTGTATTGTTTTTGTTTCTATACCTTTTGAAAATAAAAATTGAACAAGATTTGCTTTGTTTTTAACTAGTATTGGAAAATCATTATAATTTTGAAAATTCCTATCATTATACTTAAAAAGGTTTAGACCATTTATTTTTTTTTTTGTTAAAAGTTTTTGATAGTAAAAATTATTATTCCTTTTTGCTGAATGATTTTTTTCGAAATTACTATCATCCATCAATTGAAGATATATCATTTTGATTGATAGATTGCTTATTTTGGATGAGTAGTATTGGGGTAGTTTTTTTTTTTTAAATTTGAGACTGGGGTAAACCATCCCTAGGAAAAATAAATTATTATTTGTATTAGCTCTTTTAATTATTTTTAAAAAAAAATGTTTATAAATTAAATTTATCGAGAATATTTTCAATAGTAAGTAAATTAAACATTGTTTTAAATATTTAAATATTGGAAAATTTTCAAAGTTTTTTAAACTTTCTTTTGCAAATAATATAAAATTCTTATCATCTGTTGTGACTGAACCTCCATACATGGCGCTTACATTTTTCATTATATTAAAACTATTGAGCGAATAGTCTCCAAAACTACCAGCGTATATTTTTTTTGATTTAATCTTTTTGTAATTACCAAAATAGATTGCATTATCTTCTATTAAAGGAATCTTCCTTTTTCTGCAGATTGACTTAACAGAAATAGAGTCTTCATAAGTATTAAATATATTTGTTGAAACAACAGCTAATGTTTTTTTATTAATATTTTTATTTAAGGATTTTTTTGATAAAAATAGATTTTTATTTAATTCTGGATAAATGATTTTTAAATTAAGGTTTTTACATATATTAGCCATTTCAGCTAAATTATAAGAGTTAATTATTATTTCCTTTTTTTTTGGATTTTTTTTTTTTAAATATTGTAATATGAGAATAAATCCCACTCTTAACTGACTTGTAATTATTACATCATTTTTATTTGAGATAAATCTGAGTTTATCCTTAATTTTTTTTTTTATATTCTTTTTTGATATAAAAAAAGACAAAACAAAATATTTTAAGGGAAGGTAAAGGTTGATTCTAAAACAGCTCATGAAGATAATAAATTTGCAACTCTTCTTGCGTTTGCCGCAACAATTCCTAGTGGGTATTTGTTAGTTCTAAAATCAAAAACAGATCCATCAACAATAAATATATTATTATGAGATCTTAATTGACACTTATTATTTACAGTTAATTTTCCATTTTTTTTGAAAGGAATAGATCCAAAATAATGATAATCGGCGCCCGAACCTGGAAAGAAGGTTCTATAAACTGGGAATATAATCTTTTCTTTTTTCAAAAAATGGAAAATTTTTTTATTTTTATATCTTAGAATTTTTTTTAGGTTTACTTTTTTACTATATAAAAAATATTTTTCCTGTTTTCTTCTTAAGTATATGTTACTAAAAGACGGATCAATTAAAAGATTTGAAAAAATAAGTCTTTGGCGTAAAAAATTAATTACAGGTTTAAACACCTTCATATAAGGAAAAGCATCAATAATGGACTCTGTTATTAATTTATTTCCTGGCCTTATATCAGCTGTATAAAAATCGTTTTTACTTTTGTGCGCTATTTGAAGTAGCGAAGGTGTGAAGAGAAGGTTTGATTTTATTGCTTTTCTTGAAAAATAGACAGACAATAATCTCGGATGGTGTTTTATCTTAACTTCATTTTTTATTTTTAAAAATTTCATTAAAATTTTTGTTGTAGCAATTGTGCCACAAGCAAAAACAACTTTTTTGCTCAATAAAACTTTTTTATTATTTCCGTTTTTACAAATTATTTCAATATTCTTTTTATTCTTTCGTATTTCATCGACATAAAATTTATGAAAAACTATATTTTTTTTTCGATTAATTTTTTTATAAAAATTATTAGCATTTAATTTATCTTTTTTTTCATTTATAGAGTTCAAGTTACCTGAAAAATTTTTTTTTGAAAAAGCCAAAATTGGTTTTTTGCATTCAAAATTTTTTGTTTTTTTGTTATTAATTTTAGATAAATGTGACGGAATTTTATAATCATTAGAATATTGATAATTAAAGTTTTTTTTGTTTAATAAGCCTAAAAGATTGAACTTATTTATAAAATCAAAGAAATTTTTTTTCAATGAGTTCAGCTCCTTTTTATTAAAATTTTTTTGGTCATTATTTAAATAATTGTCAATTTGCAAACCCCAGTAACTAGATAGTCCTCCAGGGTCTAAAGCTCCAATTGCTTTACAATCGTCAGATAAAATAAATTGATTAGCATCTAAATAATTTTCCACGGTATTTTTTTTGTTTCTCATTTGAGAGGGTAATAATTTTAATTTATGGTTTTTTTTCGAAATTTTTTTTGATGTCTCTTTTGGGGAAATAACATGCAACATCTTTTTTTTTTCCAAATATTTGTCAATAAAATTTAAACCTGAGATACCAGATCCAATTAAAACAATATCTAAAACCTTAGAACTTTTAATTTTCATTATAGATCAGGGTCAATTTTCTTTGCTGCCTCAAATAATTCCTTTACCGAGTCCACAGATGTAATAAATGACTCTTTTTCTTGGTCAGATAACTGAATTTCAACAATTTTTTCAACACCTCCTTTTCCTATTACGACAGGTACGCCGGCGTATATATCTCTAAAACCATATTCTCCGTTTAAACTTGCTGCACAAGGAAGTTCCTTTTTTAAATCTTTTAAATAACTTTCGGCCATTTGAACACCAGAAGCTGCTGGTGCATAATAGGCCGAACCTTTTTCTAGTAATTTTACAATCTCCGCTCCACCTTTTTTTGTTCTTTCAACAATACTTTCAAGTCTATCTGAAGATATTTTTTTCTCTTTTACCAGTTCTTTAATTTTTTTACCTTCTACTAAAGTAGACTCTAGCATTGCTACCATACTATCTCCATGACCTCCTAAAACAAAAGAAGAAATTTTTTCTACTGGCACTTTAAGTTCTTGGGATAAAAAATAAATAAATCTTGATGAATCTAATATTCCAGCCATACCAACAATTTTATTTTTAGGTAATCCTGAGTACTTTTGAAGAGCCATTACAATTACATCTAATGGGTTTGTGATACAAATTACAAAAGCTTTTGGAGATGTATTTTTAATGCCTTCAGCCACTTGTTTAATTATTTTTAAATTAATTTCTAATAAGTCATCCCTTGTCATCCCAGGTTTTCTTGGGACTCCGGCAGTAATAATTATGACGTCAGAATTTTTTGTATCTTGGTAATTATCAGTTCCTATTATGTCTATATTAAATCCACTAACTGGAGATGATTGAGCTATATCTAAAGCTTTTCCTTTTGCTATACCGTCTGCTACATCAAATAGAACGATATCTCCTAATTCTTTTAAAGCAATCAGATGTGCCAAGGTTCCACCAATTTGTCCCGCACCTATTAAAGTAATTTTTTTTTTCATAGATTATTTCATAGTCGGCATAACAAATTCTGGATCAGATCTTAGGCCTGAAGGCCATCTTGATGTAATTGTTTTTAGCTTAGTATAAAATCTTACACCCTCTGGTCCATGCATATGCTGATCGCCAAATAAAGATCTTTTCCAACCACCAAAACTATGGAATGCCATGGGAACAGGTATCGGAATATTGATACCAACCATTCCAATTTTTGCTTTAGAAGAAAATGATCTCCCTGAGTCACCATCTCTGGTAAATATACTTACACCATTTCCAAATTCATGGTCATTTACTAATTGTAATGCCTCATTAAAATCTTTAGCCCTTACTACTGACAACACTGGACCGAAAATTTCTTCTTTATAAATTTTCATATTTTTTGTGACCTGATCAAACAAACATCCTCCAATATAGTAGCCATTTTCATAACCTTGAATTTTGAAATTTCTTCCATCAACGATTAATTTTGCACCTTCTTTAACGCCAATATCCACGTATCCTTTAACTTTAGTTAAATGCTCTTTTGTTACTAAAGGTCCCATCTCTGATTGTTTGTCCATACCCGGTCCTACTTTAAGGGCTTCAACTTTTTTAGCTAAAGAGCTAACTAGTTTATCCCCTATTCCTCCTACCGCGACCGCTACGGATTGAGCCATACATCTTTCTCCTGCTGAACCATAAGCAGCACCCATAAGACCATTAACAGCTTGATCTAAATCACAATCTGGCATTACCACACAATGATTTTTGGCCCCTCCCAAAGCTTGTACTCTTTTTTCATTTTTTGCACATTCTTCATAAATGTACTTCGCAATTGGAGTTGATCCAACAAAACTCATCGCAACAACGTCTTTATTTTTTATTAGTGCGTCAACTGCCTCTTTATCACCGTTGACTACATTAAAAACACCATCAGGTAATCCAGCATCTTTTAATAATTCTGCTAATCTTATTGAGCATGATGGATCTTTTTCAGAAGGTTTTAAAACAAATGTATTTCCGCAAGCTATAGCCATTGGAAACATCCACATCGGAACCATTGCGGGAAAATTAAACGGCGTTACACCTGCGCAAACTCCTAAAGGTTGTCTTATTGACCAACTATCAACGTTAGCTCCAACGTTTTCTGTAAATTCTCCTTTTAACATTTGTGGTATACCGCATGCATATTCAACTACCTCTAAGCCTCTAGTAAGTGATCCTTTTGCATCTTCATAAACTTTTCCATGCTCAGAAACAATTATTTTAGTCAATTCATCGGAATTTTTTTCTATCAATTCTTTGAATTTAAACATTACTCTTGCTCTTTGAAGTGGAGGCTTATTAGACCATGTCTCAAAAGCTTTTTTTGCGTTTTCAACAGCATCATTAACATCTTTTATTGAAGCTAATTTCACTTCAGCACTTTGCTCACCTGT
>MDTA01021197.1_pt1 | contig 11068 bp, 12 predicted proteins | sample 811151 | NCBI WGS metagenome assembly MDTA01 (sample SAMN05326648, study PRJNA326480) | marine metagenome | isolation source: seawater | place: Indian Ocean: South | collected 2010 | reverse complement strand
TGCCCTTAAACTCTTTGATAGCCTGTCTGATTTTCCCTTGGCCACGAAGCACATCAGCTCTGCGAAACAAAAACTCTGGCACAAGGGTATCTCCTACGCACTTATTTGCATAGTTAGCATAAGAAACTAAAAGCAATCTAATCTTTTCATCTGGGTAACCACTCTCAGCTAAGTCTTTCTCTAAGACATAAATATGATCAGCATGATCTTCACAAGACAAACCAATCTCATTTACCTCAGATTCACAAGAAACTAAAAGAGAAAAATATACAGCACCTAATAGCAGGAATTTCCTCATCTCACCTTTCCTTTTGGAAGTCTCATTCTATAACCAACAGGTATTTTCCCTAGACCTATATCTCTGAGTTTTCCGTTAAGCAGTCTTCTTTTTACGGGACTAATGTGGTCTGGAATCATAACGCCATCAAGGTGATCGTACTCATGTTGAACAATTCTTGCAGCAATTCCATGCAATTCTTCTTCAATAAGATCCCACTTTTCATTGTAATACTCAATCTTAATAGAAACCGGACGTATCACCTTTTCCCTTATTCCAGGAATAGAAAGACAACCTTCTTCCATCACACTAGTTTCTTCTGAAGACTCAAAAATAACAGGATTGATCATAACTCTTTTAAAGTTCAAACAATCCGGATCTCCATCTTCCCCCTCGCCAAACGGGCTACCATCAGCCACAAAAATTCTTATAGACAGCCCTACTTGCGGGGCAGCAAGCCCCACACCATCAGCCTCATACATGGTTTCCCACATATCAGAAATGAGCTTATCAAGACCTTCGTAGTCCTGATCTATCTCTTCAGCTTCCGATTTTAACACCGGATCGCCAAAAGCAACTATAGGTTTTATCATGTAGCAAAAATATGCATGCTATTTTTGTCCCATGTCAATTTTAGATTCTATTCCTGAAGCTATTGAAGAAATTCGCAATGGTGGTGTTATTATCGTTGTAGATGATGAGGACAGAGAGAACGAAGGAGATTTCCTGACAGCAGCAAGAAATGTGACGCCAGACGTCATCAATTTCATGGCTACGCACGGTAGAGGTCTTGTTTGCGCACCACTAATTGAAAGCCGTTGTGATGCATTAGGTCTAGACCTTATGGTCCAAACCAACAACGCAACCTTCGAGACTCCTTTCACAGTTTCAGTTGATTTATTAGGCAACGGTTGCACAACTGGAATTTCAACTTCAGATAGAGCTAAGACAGTTCAAGCCTTAATTGACCCAAATATTGACCCCAACACATTAGGCAGACCAGGTCACATTTTCCCACTTAGAGCTAAAGCTGGCGGAGTGTTAAGAAGAAATGGGCACACAGAAGCTGCCATTGACTTTGCTAGACTTGCAGGGTTTGAGCCAGCAGGTGTAATTGTTGAGATTCTTAATGACGACGGAACGATGGCTCGTCTTCCTGAGCTTAAGAAGATAGCTGATAAGCACAACATGAAGCTCGTTTCGATTGCAGATCTTATTGCATACAGATTAGAGAACGAGACTTTAATTGAAAGGACTTATGAAGTTCAACTCAATACAGCCTACGGTCCGTTCAATGCTATTTCTTACAAGCAACTAACAGACGATACAGAACACCTTGCTCTAGTAAAAGGAACTTGGAATATAGAAGAGGCTGTACCTGTCAGAGTGCACGCATCTAGTATGATTGGCGATGTGTTCCAAGTAAGCGATCTAGGAAAAGGGACACAGCTAAGAGCTGCTATGGCTAAGATTGAAGAAGAAGGAAAAGGTGCTATTGTGTTTATCAATAAACTTCACCAAAGCAGTGGAATTGCTGAAGAGCTAAAGGCTTATTCAGATTTCCACTCTAAGAATAAGGACACTGGAGTTTTCCATCCATTTGATTCTAAAGATTATGGAATTGGAGCCCAAATTATTCGCGACCTAGGAATTAGAAATATCAACATTCTCACTGACACACATAGAAAGTCAGGCAACATTGGCTATGGTCTTGAAATTGTTGGAAACACTCCACTTACCAAGTAAGATCCGCTAAAGTTTATCGCTAAGTTTATTGCATTAAAAAGCCCGGCAAATGCGGGCTTTTTAAATATCCTCAAGGTAAGGTACGATCTTATTCAGCAGCGTCATCTGCAGACTCTTCCTTTGCAGGCTCTGCTTGCTTCTTAAAATTTCCGTACTTCTGACGGAACTTATCAATACGTCCAGCCGTATCAACGAACTGTGCCTTACCTGTGTAGAATGGGTGAGACTTAGAGCTGACCTCCACCTTAATAAGTGGGTACTCATTACCGTCTTCCCAAACGATAGTTTCTTTAGTATTCGCTGTAGAGCGACTTAAAAACGCATAGTCGTTAGACATATCCTTAAATACAACTGTGCGGTAGTTCTCTGGGTGTATTCCTTTTTTCATCTCTCAGAATTGGAGTGCAAAGATAGATAAATTCTTCAGAAAGAACAGTATATAAAAAAGTTTGTTTGGTATATAGTTTTATTATTAAGTTTGATATGAATTTAAGTGAGTTTAGCACTGCGCTAAACATCAAGTGATAATTTGGTTAAGTTGGTCCCGTGCTGAAACGTCAGCACGGGATTTTCTTTTGCCCTATTTTTACCATTAAGTAATGCTATGCAAACGGATTGGAAGTCAACATTAAGGGGGTACAAGGATTATTTGGCCTTAGAAAAAGGGCTGAGTGAAAACTCCATCGACGCCTACAAAAGGGACGTAAGACAGTTTGCAGAATTCCTCCTAGACTACTGTGACGACCCCTCTCCTAACAAGATTCAGACTCAGCATGTAGAAAAATTTATTGGTCACATGTATGATTTGGGATTGTCGAGTAATACGCAAGCAAGAATTATCAGTGGAGTGAGGAGCTTTTGCAAATTCATGCGGATTGAAAAGCTGATGGACTACGACCCGCTTGAACTCATTTCAACACCTAAGCTGAAGAGGAAGCTGCCAGATATTCTCACTGTTGATGATATAGAAAGCATCATTTCATCTGTTGACATGAGTAAAAAGGAAGGAGTTAGAAACAGGGCTATTCTAGAGGTTTTGTACAGTTGTGGACTTAGGGTTAGTGAGATTGTTAATTTGCAAGTGTCGAGGGTTGATCTTATCGACAGCATTGTAAGTGTCGTTGGTAAAGGGAATAAGGAAAGAGTTGTACCTATTGGGTCGCAGGCATCGGAAGCTATTTCTGATTATTTGGTGCAATACAGGAGTACTCTTGAAATTAATCAAGGCCATGAGGACATATTGTTTTTAGGCAGATATGGCAGGGGGTTGACAAGACAAATGATTTTCACTGTTTTAAAAAACACTGCCCTTAGAGCAGGTCTTCGCAAGTCAATAAGCCCACACACTTTTAGGCACAGTTTTGCAACTCATTTAGTTGAACACGGGGCTGACCTGAGGGCAGTTCAAGAGATGCTAGGTCACGCTCAGATTACTACTACTGAGATTTACACACACCTAGATAAGAGGTTTTTGCAGGACCAAGTGAAGCAGTTTCACCCAAGGTCTAATCAAGCTTGACTTTTTATATGCCAAACCTTCACCGCCCCTGCCAACAACTTCTCGGGAGTATCCGCCTCAATCCCAGCTAAGCCTAAAAACTCGAAGGCCTTAAGCAGCTGCTCGGGGGCTTCTTCGATTTCAACTGGAACAGCATGATTCACCTTGCTAAGCTTAGTCCCTTCATCGGTTAGGGCGAGCTTAAAATGTGCATACTCTGGCGTAGCGTACCCAAGAGCCTGCTGCAGAAAAATGTGCGACGGCGTTGATTCAAGGAGGTCTTCGCCGCGGACTACTCTAGTGACACCGGCTTCAGCGTCGTCGACCACTACTGCAAGATGGTAGGCGTAATAACCGTCAGCTCTTTTAATGATGAAATCTGAAGCGGATGCTGATGATGCGCGCTGGCCGCCTTTGATAAGATCCTGCCATTGAAGGTTTTCGCGGGGCATTTTAAAACGTACAGACCGGGGCTGAACTCCAGGGGGTGGGACGTTTTTACAAGTGCCAGGATAGATGGCGAGGCCGCCAACTGATTCGAGATCCTTTCTAGTGCAGGCACAGCCGAATGCAAGGTCCTTGCTGAGGAGGTCACCTATGATTTGACGGTAGATATGAGATCTTTCGCTTTGGACTACGACCTCGCCGTCGTGGTACATACCATACCCTTCGAGCGTTTTAAGTATGTCTGAAGCAGCTCCCGGGACGGTTCTTGAGCCGTCAACGTCTTCAATTCTAACGAGCCAATTACCTGAATTTGCCTTAGCATCGAGATAACTAGCTACGGCTGCTACAAGAGAACCGAAGTGCAGCCTACCCGTTGGGGAAGGTGCAAAACGGCCTATGTATTTTTTATCTAACAAGCTTATCTAACAAGCTTTCTGTACTTGATTCTCTTAGGACCTTCGTCACCTAATCTCTTCTTTCTATTCTCCTCGTATTCTGAGTAGGTTCCTTCAAACCAGTACACTGATGATTCTCCCTCAAAAGCAAGAATGTGAGTACAAATTCTATCTAGGAAGTAACGATCATGAGAAATTACTACAGCACAACCAGCAAATGACATGATACCTTCCTCAAGAGCTCTCAAGGTGTTTACGTCAATGTCGTTTGTAGGCTCATCCAGAAGCAAAACGTTAGCTTCTGTTTTAAGAGTCATCGCAAGGTGAAGCCTGTTGCGCTCTCCGCCAGATAGCACTCCACATTTCTTCTGCTGATCAGGCCCATTGAAATTGAAACGACTAACGTAAGCACGGCTATTTACTAGCTGACCACCGATTTCGATATGCTCATTCTTTCCAGAAACAACCTCCCATACTGACTTTTCAGGATCGATGTCTTTATGGGTTTGGTCTACATATCCAAGCTTAACTGTTTCTCCTAAATCTAGAGTACCCTTCTCAGGCTGCTCCTCTCCCATTATCATCTTGAAGAGAGTCGTTTTACCAGCTCCGTTAGGACCTATTATTCCAACAATTCCTGCAGGAGGAAGCTTGAAAGTGAGATCATCTACAAGAAGCTTATCGCCAAACGATTTCTGCAGTCCCTCTACTTCTAGAACCTTATTTCCAAGACGCGGTCCGTTTGGAATTGGGATCTGTAATCTGCTAGACTTCTCCTTAGTTCCATCTTGAAGCATATTCTCGTAGTTAGAGATACGAGCCTTGTTCTTAGCGCGTCTTCCTTTAGGATTAGTTCTAATCCAATCAAGCTCTCTATCGAGTTCTTTCTTACGCTTAGACTCTTGCTTTTCTTCTTGGGCTAAACGCTTAGTCTTCTGCTCTAACCAACTCTGGTAATTTCCCTCGTAAGGAATACCCTCTCCCCTGTCTAATTCGAGAATCCAGCCTGCAACATTATCTAAGAAGTAACGGTCGTGAGTCACACAAAGAACTGTACCCTTGTACTGTTCAAGGTGTTGCTCAAGCCAGTCAATACTTTCAGCGTCCAAGTGGTTTGTAGGCTCGTCGAGAAGAAGTACATCTGGCTGCTTCAGGAGAAGCCTGCAAAGGGCTACTCTACGACGCTCACCACCACTAAGCTCACTTATCTTCTGATCATCCGGCGGGCATCTCAATGCATCCATTGCAATGCTTAGCTTAGTATCAAGCTCCCATGCATCAAGGGCATCAATCTTATCCTGCACTTGAGCCTGACGAGCTATCAATGCCTCCATCTTATCAGGATTATTCAGGACTTCGTCGTCCATGAATTTGGCATTAATCTCCTCAAACTCGGCAAGAGTATCAACTATCTCCTGCGTGCCCTCTTCAACAATTTCTCTTACAGTTTTATTTGGGTCCAAATCTGGCTCCTGTGGCAAGTAACCTACTGTGTATCCATCAGCCCAAACCACATCGCCTCTATACGCTTCATCTAAGCCTGCAATGATTTTCATCACAGTCGACTTACCTGACCCGTTAACACCTATGATTCCAATCTTAGCTCCATAGAAAAATGACAGATATACATCCTTCAAAATCTGTTTTCCAGCAGGCGTTTCTTTATTCACCTTAACCATAGAAAATATCACCTTCTTATCGTCTGACATATTTAATGTTTTATTGAATTGTTACAAATGCAAAAGTACTTAAGCCTGGGCACCATCAGCATCTTTTTTAAAGCTATATAATGCAAGCATAAACACAAGAGACTGTAGAGCCATTAAAACGTAGTGTAGCAGTATCACTTGCATCTTAGGATTGTCTATTTCAAAGTATTTCTCTACCCCTAAGTAATATAAAAATGAAAGACCTAATCCCACTAAATACCCTACCTGCTTTAAGACATCGATTTTAGACAGTAGGTCTTTATCATTAGCAACTAGCGTTTCAGCTCTTACAAGATACCCTCCAAACACAAAGGTCAGCTGATATCCACAATAGACTAACAATGCTGAAGTGAGGCCATAACCAAGAATAAAGAAGCCGTAGATAACAGCTAGCATAACAAATTCAACTACCATCGTGATCGCAAAAAAGCTGGTTGCATTGAGTAGCTTTTCGTAAAACAAGGCTACTAAAATCATCAAACCTGCTAAAACCATGCCTCCTGCTGAGTACACTATGGGGCTCAGTGGCTCATAAATAGAAAACAGAATCCCTATGGATAACCCTGTAAATGAAGAATTAAGAAGCTTATATGCTAGAAAGTTGTTCTTGACTAACCTCATACCGCAAATGTACTCTTGATTAGGCTGCCTTTAGTAAATTCGTATCGTGTCTAATAAAGCAGATATCCAAGCAAACAAGAATGAAGACAAAATGCGTCTTCTTGTATCAGACCTTAACAGACTTCTGAATAAGGTTAAAAAAGGTGGCGGTGCTAAGAAGATTGAGAAACAGCACGCAAAGGGTAAACTAACAGCAAGAGAAAGACTAGATAAGCTCTTCGATGAAGGATGCGAAAGATTTGAGATTGCAGCTCTTGCCGGAGAAGGTATGTACGAGGATTACGGAGGATGCCCTTCTGGCGGAGTCGTTATAGAAATAGGCCGAATCCACGGACACCTTTGCATCGTTGTAGCTAATGACGCAACTGTTAAAGCTGGAGCTTGGTTCCCCATCACAGCTAAAAAAAATTTAAGAGCTCAAGAAATTGCTTTAGAGAATAAACTTCCAATTGTATATCTAGTCGATTCAGCAGGAGTATTCCTTCCTATGCAGGATGAAATCTTCCCAGACAAGGAGCATTTTGGCAGAATATTCAGAAATAACGCTCGCCTTTCAAGCGAGGGTATCCCTCAAATTGCAGCTGTAATGGGATCATGCGTTGCTGGAGGAGCATACCTTCCAATCATGAGTGATGAAAGCCTCATTGTAGAAGGAACTGGATCAATCTTCCTTGCTGGAAGCTATTTAGTGAGAGCTGCAATAGGTGAGGATATAGATAATGAAACTCTTGGAGGGTGTAAAACCCAAACTGAGATTAGTGGAGTCATAGACTACCCCTGTACTGATGATTTTCACGCTCTAAAGACCATTAGAGATTTAGCATCTCATTGGGGAGAAATTTCAACTGACGCTGGTTTCCCTAGACGAGATTCAGCAGAACCATCTGGAAGATCTATCTCTTCCATCCTACCTGAGACTAGAACTCAACCATATGAAACAAGAAACTTGATAAGCTCCCTTGTTGACGATGGCTCATTCACAGAATACAAAAAGACCTATGGTAAAACCATAGTTTGTGGCTGTGCAAGAATAGACGGTTGGAGTGTAGGCATAGTTGCTAACCAACGTAACGCTGTTAAGTCAACTAAGGATGGATTACAGTTTGGTGGAGTTATCTATTCTGACAGCGCTGACAAAGCAGCAAGATTTGTAATGACTTGCAACCAGAAAAATATCCCGCTTGTATTTCTTCAAGACGTTACAGGCTTCATGGTGGGCTCAAGATCTGAGCATAACGGCATCATTAAAGATGGAGCTAAGCTCGTTAACGCAGTATCAAACAGCGTAGTCCCAAAGTTCACAATCATATGCGGAAACAGCTTTGGAGCAGGCAATTACGCAATGTGCGGAAAGGCCTATGACCCTAGACTCATCGTTGCATGGCCAACTGCTAAAATCGCGGTAATGGGCGGAGACCAAGCAGCCCAGGTCCTACAACAAATAGAAGTAGCCCGTCTAAAAGCTGCTGGCGAACCTATTGACGAAAAGGCACAGGAAGAACTGCTTCAGAAGATTAAGGCACGCTACGAAGAGCAGACGAAACCTGAATACGCGGCATCAAGAATTTGGGTTGACGCTATCATTGACCCAGAAAAAACAAGGGATTGGATTAGCATGGGAATTGAAGCGGCAAACGCTGCTCCAACTGAAAAGCCTTTCAGACCAGGTGTACTTCAGACCTAAGCTCAGAAATCCTAGACTTACTTATCTAGAAGCAATAAAGCTTCCAACATTGTCTGATACATAGCCTTAAGTGTATCATCTTCGCAGGCATCAATTGCTGTCCTTAGATTTAATGTAGCCTCTAATAGAATCCGCTCGTTTTCAACTCCCTCACACAATTCAATTATTGTGAGCCCTTCCATTGCTGCTCTATAATCTCCATTTGTAGCTATTCTAGAAATCACATCTAATTTTTCTGAAGGATCAAATCCAGAACTCCAAATAAACCCAAGAATATCAGCGTGAATAACTTCCGACTCATCATTTTCTAACTCTTCCACAAACACTCTTTCAGCATCACTAATCTTGATACTTGAAAGCATAGTCCTCATTCTATCTCTGATTGAATCCTCTTTCCTAACTCTAAATGCATGCAATAGAGGTTGCACAGTATTTATATCTCCACTTGCATCGGCTTTATCTAAAGCTGCAACAACCTTCTTATCGTCCTGAGAAACTAAATCTTTCATTGTGCAAATTTAATGCATTCTGAAATCTCAGCTAATATCATCGCCGTTGCTCCCCAAACTACATTACCGTCCAACTCAAACCCAGGAACCAATCCTTCCTTCATCTTAAAATCACTCCACAATTCTTCACCACACAATCTATCAACACAAATAAAAAGCACCTCACTCACCTCCTTAGGATCCAACACAAATTGGGGCTTCTTATCAACTACAGCAAAATAAGGTCTCACATAAAATTTACTTGGTTGAATGTATAAAGGTGTTAGTGCTCCCACAACATCTCCCTTATCCAGCTTCACACCCACCTCTTCCCAACACTCTCTCAAGGCACATTCTAAATCTGAACCATCCGCAGCTTCCCTCTCTCCACCTGGGAATCCTATTTGCCCACTATGCACTCCATCATAAGCTGCTCGTTTTATCAATACTCCCTTCCACTCTCCTTTTTCAGGATACATAAGCCAAACCACACTCGCCTGCCTCGCCACTTTAACATCCTCCACAGTAAATGAATTTTTTCTAAAAGACGGAGCGGCCACAAGATGAGCTTTTAGGCCTGGCAATCCAGATTGTAAAACAACTTTCAATCTAGATCTAAATTTTTCTGCATTCATTTTCACGTCCTAAAGGTCGCACGTATCTACCTTCGTTCAATGCAAATACGTCTATTAGATGACGACATAAGCTTTCCTCCAGTTGAGGAAGCTCTCGCAGAAGGTTTACTTGCAGTCGGGGGAGACCTCAGACCAGCTAGATTAATAGCAGCATACGAACATGGTGTGTTCCCTTGGTATAATCCAGGCGAGATGATTATGTGGTGGTCACCTCCAACAAGAGCAATCATTGCACTTGATGAAATAAGGATTCACAAGAGTATGAGAAATGAGCTCAATAAAAACAGATACAAAATCAAGTATGATAATAATTTCAGCGAGGTAGTAAAAGAGTGTGCTCTAGCTAAAAGAGGAGAAGACGAAGCAGAGACATGGATAAGTAGAGACATGCACCAAGCCTATTGCAACCTACATCACCTTGGACTTGCCCATTCAGTCGAAGCTTGGCAAGATGGTGATTTAGTGGGAGGTCTCTACGGAGTATCAATAGGCTCGATGTTTTTTGGAGAAAGTATGTTCTCAAAAGCCAAAAACGCTTCTAAAGTTGCTCTTATCAACCTGTCTGAAAAATTAAAAAACTGGGGATTTGGACCCATTGATTGTCAAATAATGACTCCCCACCTTAAGTCTCTTGGGGCTAAAGGCATCCCTAGAAGTGAATTCAAAAAGATTCTTGAAAAACATTTAACATCGTCACCCACAAAGAGGGGTCCTTGGACTAATGAAATACTCTAATTCATTTTTAATTTTCAGAAGAAGGCTATCAAAAGTCATATTGAAAATTATGGGGTGGAAATTCCGTGGACAAGATCCACCTGCAAGCAAAAGGCAAATTATTTTTGTCAACACCCTGAGTACCAACAAGAAATGGTGGATGCGTCAGCTCACAGCAACTGAATCACACTTTGTAGACATCAAGGACAAAGATAATTTTTTAGAAAAATTTAATTCACAGGTCACATTACTCGTGATTTGGTCAAAAGATTTAAGTCCAAGTTATCTTAAAAATCTATTCGAAATTGCAACAGAAAAAGAAGCAAATATTTCAGCATGTGCTTGGGACACAGCTCACAAGGCAATAAAATTCCATTCTCAATTCAAACCTTCTCCATACTCTGAAAGAGACATCAGATACCTGGAAAGATTCTTTGTCTTTTTCAAGAAAGTTTGAATACGAAGTGCTGAATTAACATGTTACTAACAATATATGTTAAGACGTTAACAACGCGTTAATATCTGGGTGGCTAAGCATGGTAGATGCTTTAAAAGACAACTTATATTGCATCACACCTTTAATTTCTATAACCACCATAACATGCACATGGACAAGTACGACTTCATGATTCTAGACATCATACAGAACTTTAAACTAGAGAATCAAAATCACATTCGACTAAGCGTACTTGAACGCAACTTCTGGAAGAGAATCGAAGCAGATACTGATCTTCATGTAGGACAAGCTAGAATTGGTGAGAGAATCACTAACCTATACCTAGATGGCTTAATTCAAAACAAGGATGGCTACACTCTAACAAAAAAGGGGCGTGAGCAACTATCATTTGCTCCTT
>MDTA01108119.1_pt1 | contig 11072 bp, 9 predicted proteins | sample 811151 | NCBI WGS metagenome assembly MDTA01 (sample SAMN05326648, study PRJNA326480) | marine metagenome | isolation source: seawater | place: Indian Ocean: South | collected 2010 | reverse complement strand
TCGAGTCTTCGTATTCTATTACTTACCGTACCTAGTGCAACCCCTACTACTTCTGCAATTTTTCTCTGAGATGTTCTTGCATCACCCTCTAAAACGCTAATAATTCGCCTGTCAATCTCATCCATCAATATCACCGAATTGAATTCCAAAGCCAAGGCTCTTGAACATATGCATAGTATTACTAATTTTTCGTACTCGAATGAACATTTTATTTGATTAAATTATAAATTTCTAATTTTTCTAAGTATTATTCTTTCTTCATTGGAAATCATTGCTGTAACCTTCTTTCCTATCCAAACCGAGAGTAATAATCCAGAGTTATCAAATAATACAAAACTCCCTTTTGACATTTCTCCATTTTTAATTACTCTATTATATTCTGGCGCTTCTCCCATCAAAATAGAATCAATTATCTCCCTATCTACTTGAATAAATGAACCAAAGATATATTCTCTCAATGGTCTCACTGCTTTGGAAGAAATTCTTTCCAATTTACCCTTTCTTATTTTTGCGATTATCAAACCAAGATGAATAACCTTCAACGGATGCCATCTTTTTCCTGGAATCAAATTCCTATTCTTTCTGCGCAGCCTGTCTGAACTCCAAATTTTATAGATTTCTTCAGTCGACCAGATCAAACTCTTCCCTCTATTCCAAAGGTAGGGTGGTATATTCTCCCATTTTTCTAAAAACTTAACAGACATCTCCTCTCCAACTGGCTGAGGATAAGATGAATGATCTTCTATTAAGTGAGGTAATTTTTCATTATTCTCATTTTTATCCATTCTATCCGAAGGCTCATTCTTCTGGAAAATAGCTAGAAAAAATCCTCCACCATCAATTTTGTCATTCCATATTCTCATACACAAATCTAATTGTGAACTAACTTCACTAACATAACTTGAATCTAGGTATTCTGGTAATTCTTCTTTATCAACAGTATCTCCATTATCGTCCAATACATCCCATTCAGTCATACCAGGGTCAGATGGAATCTCCGATATCTCTCTTCTAGCAGAAATTATCTTAACGCCCCCCTCTAACAATATTCTAGAAACTACAGCTTCATTTTCTACAGGATCTAGAGAACATGTAGAATAAACAATCCGTCCCCCAGGTTTTGTTACTGCAATTCCGCGTTTCAATAAATTATATTGTAATTCATGAAGTGATAATCCTGCGGACGGAATCCATTTACGCCAAACATCTGGATTTTTCCTAGTTGTACCAGATCCTGTACATGGAGCATCTATCAATACTCTATCATAACCTTCCATCGGAACCATGGGGATGTGTCTGCCATCATGTTGGACTACTAGAGACGATTTACAAGAATGACGTTGAATATTGGATACTAGGGTATTTACCCTTCCACTAATAATTTCATTCGCAACAACTGCTCCCAAGTCTCCCATATGTTCACAAATTTGAGTAGTTTTCGAACCAGGTGAAGCACACAAATCAAGAACAATTTCTCCAGGTTCTGGATTCAAAGCTAGAACAGGTAGCATTGATACCTCTTCTTGCCTAGTAACCCTACCAGTTTTATGGAGTGCGCTGAGAATGGTCTTGACTTCTCCTTCCGCAGAACCTCTAACAAATGGTAATTTCCAAGCACTTCCTGGACCAGAAAACCATTTTATTTCTTTAGCACCTAGATTACTTAGCCACCCCTCAACCCAAGCTTGATCATGATGTAGAGGATTAACTCTGACAGTCTCAGGTAATCTGGAAAAAGAAGACTTAAACCAACTTGATTTATTTTCTCTCCAACGAGATACAGCTTTCAAAAGAATACTTTTTTCTGCTTCTTTCTCCCAATCCCACTCTCTACCTTCCACGTTATCCGTAGGAGCCCTAGAAATGAATTGCTCGTTATTCGGATAAAATTAAAACAGTTAAAGTTACACACTTTTTAATTTTTTTTTCGATAACTCTTAAACACTATTTGTTGAACTGAGATTTGCGGCATTAGTCGCAGGGGATGCACATGGCCAACATAAGGAGACGTATATTGAAAGAGACGAAAAGCCCAGTAAAGACAGACAAAATAGGAGCTAAAATCAAACTGAATAATCTCCTAAAGAGAGCTAAAGAGAATGGTACAGAACAGGGACCTCTAACTCCTATTGAGGCATTAGTTACAATTTCACAAGATGAGTGGATATGGCAAGCAGTAAGTAAAGAAATACTAGATACAATGAGTCATAGATTAGTATTTCATTCAGATGGTGGATTACGCAGAGAAATCCTGATGACTCAAAATCTCAATACTGCCATGGATGCAGCATCAATAATAGTAGAATTAGATGGTAATTGCGTTCTCATCGAGACTTTAGAGCCTTAAATTATCAATTCTCAATCTAGAGCAATTGAAATACCCTTTGTAGGTCCGGGCATCATGGCCAAGGAGAAAAAAGGTAGTGGAATCCAGCAAGCTGCTGGGTTAATCAGATATTTTGATGAAGAATCTGAAGATGCTATCCAAATCTCTAAGGGAGCAGTTTATTTTGCCTGTATTTTCTTCAGTATTGTAGTCTATTTGGCTCAACATGGAGTTTGGACTTGGATGGGCAATGTCCTCGGCCTTTAATTCTCCAATAACTCACGATTAGCAGAGTAAACCTCTGTACTGGGATCAAATTGAATTATAGAATTTGATGCCCGACTTAAAGCCCTCTCTACGGCTGGAATATTTTTGTCTGAAAGTGCCATAAGAGCCTCATCTAGATAAATTTCAGCATTATCTATGAGGTATTCATTTTCTTCCCCCAAACCTCTCAATTTTCTTATCTTTGCTCTTTGCTCTTCAACGATCTCTAAAAATTCATCCTTAGCAAACGAAATCAAACTCTCCCAACTTTGTGCATGAGCTGATATAGATGCCTTAGTTTTCTTTTCAAAAGCTCTAACTCTAATCGGCTCCCAAGGATTACGTCCTAGAGTTGCAATAATTTCATGAATACATCTAGCTCTCGATGATAATGGTCCATCTAAGATAATTTTATTCAAGAAGCACTTAGCAAATAATCCAAAACCCCAGTAAGATTCACTAGAAATTTTTATTTTTAATTCATTAGATCTGCATACTAATTTCCATTTTTGCTCATCATATGACTCCTCAGTTACCTCTGGAGTCCCATGTGGGCCCAGTGATCTTATCGCAGACTCAGCAACATCTCCCAGGTAGATTTTTCCTGCAGAAATTTTTTCTTCTTCTGAAGTAAGAAAACCTCTGTCATCTATGGACATTCTAGGTTTTCCACTCCAGACTTGTGCATATAAAATTGACATACTGGGATGAACTCCTACGGGTCCCTCAACATCCCTACTCATATCTTTGAGGCTAGGTATCTATGATTGAATATTACTGATGTCCAAAATACCTAAGTCCTTCCTTACAAACAGCAGGTCATGCCAAGGAGAAAGTACGGAAGACTTCAGAAAGTAGTTGACAATCCTCCATCGGATAATTGTAGTAGATGCAGGGCCGGGAAATACTGCCCGATTCCAGACCATCCTGGGCATATTGCAGATGCAAGTAGGACTTGGAAAGGACCAGTATCTGTAGAAAAAAGGACTAACAAGAAAAACCCATCAAAACGATGAAAAATCTAGTAAAATAATTAACTATTCGAATTAATATTCTGGGCACGATGATATATTTCTCTCAAAGTTTGATCCCCAATCTCAAGATATACTCTAGTTGTTGCGATACTAGAATGCCCAAGCAATCTCTGAATGGTTACTAAATCTGCACCTCTTTCCAATAAACCTGTAGCAAAGGTGTGCCTAAGAGTATGAGGACTTAGCCTTGCTCTAGGAATTTCTGCCAAATCTGCTAAACTATCCATCAATTTCTGAATTGAACGTGGATTAATCCTTTTACCCCTTCTTGAAATAAATAAAGCTCTTTGCTGATCACTATTGCTTCTAGATATTCTATTTTCTCGAATAGGCTCCCATGATTCAATCGCATCTACAGTAGAATTAGTGAATAATACTGTCCTATCTTTCTCTCCCTTTCCACCTATTATCAATGCTGACAAATCTTCCTTATCTATATCATCAATATCAAGTCCACATAATTCTGAAACTCTAATTCCAGTATCCAATAGAATTGTAGAAACTGGGTATGCCAATGGATCTTCCGACTCTAGAATGGCTCTTTTCAAACGATTCAATTCCTTTTTTCCTAAAGTCCTTGGTAATGATTTATTTCTAGATGGCCTAATAATCCAATCCGGGATATTATGGCCAATCCACTTTAATAAATGACTAATTGCTGCTATTCTAGCATTAATTGTTGTTGGTTTCAATTCTCCAAGACTATTTAACCATCCATCTATCCTACCATTATCCGGTTTCGAAATTGAATAAAACTCATTTACGGTCATATTCTTGATATGCCTCCATCCCTTTTCATCTTCCTTAGGTAACTTCGTCTTAGCATATCCCTTAATCGAGGTTACATAAGATCGTATTGTATGTTCACTCTTCTTTTCGCTTTTTAGTTGTTGAATCCAACATTCATACCAACAAAAATCCGATAATCTCTGAATCCTAGAAGGTAGAATCCTAATTTTATCGTCAAATTCTAATGATCTTTTTTCCTTTATATTTTCAATTAAACCAGAATAAACTTCCTTTGCATTACGCCCCATTTATCTCGCCTCCAGTCGCAAGCGACTTTGCATCCCTGTCCTATTGGACGTCAGGCAGGAAGCGGGTGAAGTATTCAATGTTCTCCAACATGAAATAAAATTTTGTAGAATTATATACGTTAAATTTTATGCGGATAAATTTTATTTTATTAGACAATGCTATTATTACTACTATTCTCTTTTTCTTTCGCCCTTCTTTCTAAATCACTCTTTACAAATTCCGCTACCTTTCTAGCCACATTAACTCCTGTAGCCTTTTCAATTCCTTCTAACCCAGGACTAGAATTAACCTCTAAAACTAGAGGTCCTCTCTCAGAAAGTAACATATCAACTCCAGCCATATTGAGTCCAAGAGTTTTGGATGCTCTGATTGCAATTTCAGTCTGTTTTTTTGTCAACTCTATATTTTTTACTGAGCCACCCAGATGAAAATTAGACCTAAATTCTCTTCCATGAGCCTTTCTTCTCATCGAAGCTACTACCTCATCACCGACTACAAAGGCCCTGATATCTTCTCCATGTGATTCCTGAATGTACTCCTGAACCAAAGGCCTCATACCTCTTTCCAACATTTGATACACCAATTGCCTGGCTTGCTGTTCAGAACGAACGAGAAAAACACCCGATCCATGAGTACCTTCGGTAGATTTCACAACACATGGACAGCCACCAACTCTATTCACCGACCTCCCAGTATCTTCCCATGCTCCAACGTGGGCAGTAATTGGAACTGGAACTTTGTGATTAACCATCATTTGACAAGCTACCAACTTATCCCTACTATTCAGAATTGCTTCACTAGGATTTACCACAATTACACCTTTCTGCTCGAATTGCCTTACTACTGCAACGCCCCTTCTAGTTATAGAATAACCAATTCTAGGCAAAATTGCTTCACATTCTACTGGCCAACCACCGTGTAAAATCTTACCACCATCTTGTTCGACTACTAGAGTGAGAGTTAGTGGATCAATCACTCTAACCGCTAAACCAATATCTTCCGATTCTTTCACCAATCTTCTAGTACTGTACAATTCTGGACCTCTGGATAGAACTACAAGTCTTGGCTCCATAAACTGGCGATGATAAATTCACGCTTGAATTCTTTGGCCCGAAATTTCATTATCATAGAATAATACTAATCTACATCATCATGAAGCCGAAGGAATTGAAAGAGCTAGATGTACTGAATTAATTAATGACAGTGGACGAAACTTACAACCAGGCTAATCTAAACTCGAAAACTGTTGCTCAACTTCGTGAAATATGTAGAGAAAAATCTTTACTTATTTCTGGAAAAAAAGCCGAATTAGTCAATAGAATCCTAGAATCTTTGGATATGAATGAAAAAATCGAAGATTCTGAAGCTCTAATCTTAGATGATGAATTAGAAGATTTTAACCAAATTAAAGAGAGTGATAGTTTTGAACAAGATAGGATTGAGAAGTTAATATCGAAATATTCCGATAAAAAAGAAAAAGAATTGATTGATAACTCATCAGAAAATCAAGAAATGGATGACAAAAAAGAAATCACCTTAGAGGCCGAAATTATTGAGGCTGATTTAGTAATTCATGAAACTAGTGAAATTAATATAGACCCGGAGAAATCAGATGAGAAGATAGAAGACAATCAACCTGCATTGGTAATTAGTATCCCAAATTTTTCATCATTGAGTACTCGCTGGAAAGCAACTATTTCTGTTTTTATCGTCGTAATACTGGTTGGTGCGGTAGTCACTCAAGTAATAGGAAAAAATTCTACTTTCTCAACTGAAGAACTAAGTTTTGGAGATCAAATGGAATTTAATGTCGAACAATCAAAGATTGAAATTAATGGAGATGAAATGTTAAGTCTATTACGTGACTCATCTGGTGGTATTCTAGAGGATGCATGTGGATATTTGGCAATAGATTTGTCAGGAAATGGAGATGTCTCAATCACCAATGGGAAGGAAGATGGTACTGTATATAGTACAGATAGCTTGGGCAGATCTGGATTTCTCACTGTAGAGAGAAAACTATCTATGAATTTAGAACTTGATCTTGAAGGAAGAACATGGGAGCAAGATTCTAACCAAGAAAAATGTGGAATCTTCGGGTGGTCATTGGCAGACAATTCCTTAAATGTAGAAAATATCGCTTGGAATGAAATTGAAGAATCTGAAACAATTCGTTCTGATACAAAAGTAATTTTCAGTGATTCATCATTATCAACTACAAATCTCAGAGCAATTAGTTATGATATGGATATTTTCGGTGGATTGGGTGCAATAATTCCTTCACTCACATTCCCCCTAACTCCAATAGAATTACATGAATTTTTTGGAAGTATTGAGCTTAAGGAAGGAACAAAATCATCTGACCCTGAATTAAACTGGGATTCTGTATGGAAATGGGAAGTAAAGAAAGAATTCAATCACCAAGAATTCGGACTAGTTTATCCAATAGAATTAGAACATGAGGACATATCAAAATGCTATGGGAATGTATTCCTCAATATTCTTGTTAAGAAAGATATCCCTTGGCCAGTGGAACAGGAAACTAGTATAGTATTAGACAAGGAATTGAGAACTAATAGCTGCAACGCAATAGTAAGTAGTATTTCAGATGAAATTCTTCCTTCCGGTTCCCTCTCAATAGATATGAAATTCTCTAGTACAAACTCTATCGACGGTTCAAGAAATATTGACTGGGGTAGGAATTACTTGAAACCAGTTGCTGGAGAAGATCAACCCGGCTCATCCACAGAAAGAAAATGGCTAGACTCCATGTGGGACGAATCTTCTCAACGTACATTCAAATTGGAAGATGCAACAAATTGTATGAAGTCTGAACACCCTAGTAGTGCTGGATCACAGGCCTTGATTGATGGTGGATACATCTGGCAGTCTGAGTGGAGTAAAAGAAAAATTACTAACCAAGAATCAGAATTATGGAATTTATCTTGGGTAACCAGCGGAGACAAATCAGGTTGGACTGTAGTAGAATATTTGAATTCTAGTGACGAGTCGAATTGTAATATCAAAGAAGAATTAAATGATGACGGAGAAATAAAATACAACAGACAAGATATTCCTGAAACACAAACTTTAGAAATTTTAGAAAATAGAATACTTTCTGAATCACGATACCCAGATTTAAATCCATTTATCTCTGAAAATGATGATTCGTCTAAATCAGTCTGGAAGTCAGGATATTATGATTCTGATGATCAAGAATCTTTCTCCCAAGTAAAACTTGGATACCGTCTTTCAGTTGCAGATGAAAATCAAATTATCAGCTTACTACCGGGGGACTTGGGAGATGGAAAGGTGAATATGGTAGCTGGTAGAGAATGGGTAGAATCCAATCGTAATCATGTGGTTGGAATTGCAATGGATGCCCAATCAGCAGAAATGATTGCTTGGTATCACTTTGACCAGCCTTCAGAATGAACAAAATCGAAATAAATATTGTTTTTCATGCGTCATCTTCAACACTCCTACGACCACCGAAGTAACAATGCCGAATCCAGAAGAGGAGATTCCACTTCCTAAAGTATCTTCTGTACCATTAATAGTAGACGTAGAATTTACAGAAATAGAGGATGATGAAATTGAGAAAAATGACGCAAAAGAGTCAATCCAATCAACATCAATCTTCAACTCAATGGAGCTACCTAATTCCATACCTTCTCCAAAAAATAGAGCCAGAGTAGTCACTGTCACTAATCAAAAAGGCGGCGTCGGAAAAACTACTAGTGTAATTAATATAGCTTCTCAATTGGCATTAAGGGGGCATTCAATTTTAGTAGTTGATTGTGATTCTCAAGGAAACTGCGCAACAGGATTAGGAGTAGATAAAAGTAAGGTAACAACTACCACTAGGGATTTAATTCTAAATCCCGAATCATCAATAAATTCTCGTCATGCTACCGCAGTTGATAATGTCCATATTATCGTAGGAGATAGAACTCTAATTGGTCTAGAACAAGACATGATGAGACAACTGGGCAGAGAGAGAAGGTTGAAGGAAGCTCTACACAACCTACTTCCATATTATGACTTAGTAATAATTGACACTCCACCATCATTAGGATTAGTTACTATTAATGCACTCGTAGCATCAGATGGAATCTTAATTCCTGTTCAAACGGAGTATTTCGCTCTAGAAGGTTTGGCATTACTCACCGGCACAATTCGTGAAGTTCGTAGTCTACTAAATAATCGATTAGGGGTAGATGGACTAATTATGACCATGCATACAAATTCACTATTAAATCAGCAAGTTGCTGGTGAACTGATTGATAACTATCCCGATTTATTAATCAAACCAGCGATTCGAAGAAATGTAAGAATAGCTGAAGCTCCCAGTCATGGAGTACCTATTCACCTTCACGATCCTTCCAGTGCAGGGGGAAAAGATTACCAAGAAATAACCACTATTTTGGAAAAAAGATGGGGATTGATTTAATATGACTAAGAAAGGTTTGGGTAGGAGCCTAAAATCCCTATCTCAAACTACTAAATCTCCAGATCTTTCAGGCTTTATTTCTAATAATGATTCGTATGTCTACGGCGATTCGGGTTCTGCAAAGGCAGCAGTTTTCTGGATGATCCTGGGAAGTTTTGCTTTTGGAACGATGAATGCTATAATAAAAAAAACCGAAGATTTTGATATTAACGTTTCCACTATCGTTCTAGTAAGAAGTTCCGTAATTGCCGGAATTGTGTTTCTATGGGCACTTTACTATGCCCGCCCGTTGAAAATAGTCAATAGGAAAAAGATGTTTTTAAGGTGCTTTACTGGATTAACAGCTATGTTTTGCTACTTTTACTCATTACAACGAATACCTATCACCCAAGCAGTTTCACTGCAATATACTGCACCCTTATTTGTTGCAATATTTTCTGGAAAAATTCTCAAGGAAAAAGTAACTCCTTCAGTGATGATTTGTGTTTTAATTTCTTTTTTTGGTGTATCATTGATAGTTTCCCCAGAATTCGGAAAGGTAGAGCCTGATGCCTTATTTGCATTGGCGTCTGGTCTTGGAGCAGGACTAGCATATATTTTTGTAAGAGATTTAAGATCTACAGATTCTCCGGCAGGGGTAGTATTCTGGTTTGCTATGTTTTCTATATTGGTTAGTGCACCATTTGCTATTAGAGAGACAATTTTCCTAAGTCTAAATGAATTATTGTTGCTAATATCTGTAGGATTAGGAGCAGGAATAGGACAAATTGGCATTACTTTAGCTTACCAACAAGCTAATGCAGCTTGGATTTCAGCTTTTTCGTATACAACTGTATTGGTTGCCTCTTTCTATGGATGGTATTATTTTGATGAGGTTTTGAAATTTGATGACTATTTAGGAGCTCTTCTAATAGTGACAACAGGAATCTTTCTTATCCTCATTAGTCCTAAAGAAAAGATAAATTAAGATGGAAAGGTGAATAAATTTCATTCAATTAATCCTAATTATCAGGCCATTCATGTTCTATATCCGAATTGTAATCTTCTCTACGCATTTTGGACACAACCACCCCTACTATCACCATCAATATTACTATAACGACTGACATTAATAAAATCAGCATGGGCATCAAAGAAGTAGATTCCAAAACAGTTTCAACAGATTCTGTCCCGACAACTGATAGTTGAACTACTAAGTTAGTAGAAGCCTCTTCGTTAAGAATCGACCTAACCATTAGAGTTTGATTACCTTCTATCTGATTTCCTGGAATATACTTGAGCCTGTCAATTAACATGGAATGACTAATTTCCACAAATTCATCACCAGGAGAAAATTCTTGATGAGTCATCCAATTATCTCTCATATCCCAAGTCCTCCATTCTAACTTGACTGGATCTCCTTCGACTGAGATTTTTACAGAATCACGATTTGATAATACTATTCGATTATCTTCAGTACTCTCAGTCTCGGTGGTCAGATTCAAATCAGTAGAAAGATCGTATACGTAATTTGCAGCTTCCAATAGTGCAAGATGACCTTCTACATGACCATGACCATAAACATTATTCTGTCTATTCTTAGGAATCAAATCTTCCGGACAAGGCTCATTGGCCAGCAAGTAATGACATTCTCTGTAAGTAGCTGTTTCTTGCATAATATTTCTAATATCAAATGGAGAAAGATCTGGGTTAGCCTGATACATTAAAGCAGCTAATCCAGCTGCACCTGGAGTGGCCATACTAGTACCTGAATAGTCAATATAACCATCTCCTGAATTTGCTTCAGGAGCAAATACATTCGAACCAACAAAAGCAATGTTTGGTTTCACTCTTCCTTCTTCTGTTGGTCCTTGGCTAGAATAAACAGCTATTGATGTATCCTTATCCAATGCCCCTACTGTAATTGCATCTTCTGCAGAACCAGGGGTTCCAATTTGTACTGCAACACCATTAT
>MDTA01139061.1_pt1 | contig 11073 bp, 12 predicted proteins | sample 811151 | NCBI WGS metagenome assembly MDTA01 (sample SAMN05326648, study PRJNA326480) | marine metagenome | isolation source: seawater | place: Indian Ocean: South | collected 2010 | reverse complement strand
GAAAAAAAACAAGAATGGTTAACATATCGGCAACAATTAAGAGATATAACTACGAGCCAAACACCATCAGTAGATTCTAGTGGTAATTTAATAAATATTACATGGCCCAATAAACCTCAATAATCTTGAAATGTATAAAGATTCGCTTAAAAACAGATATTATCTTATCATTATAAAATATATGTTCGAGAATTTGTCTAAACTTGTTATCAATAAATATAATGGTGAAATCTTTCCTCTATATTTTAAAGATGATAAAACGTGTGGAACCGGATTATGCAATACATCCATCTTTGTAGATGATAAAATAAGATTAAATATACGTCATGTAGAGTATAGTTTATGGCATAGTGAGAGTGGAAAATATCAGAGTAGAGAACAGGGTAGTATATCTTATTATCACAGAGAGGATAAAAATGAATTAAAGACCAATAATTATTACTGTGAACTTGATCCAGAAACATTTAAGATTACTCGGGTTAATTTAATTGATACATCTAAATTAGATGTAAAGCCAATATGGAACTTTATAGGATTAGAAGATGCACGATTAGTAAAATGGCTAAATAAATATTATTTAAGTGGTGTCAGAAGAGATACAACACCGAACGGTGTAGGAAGAATGGAATTATCAGAAATAGAAATAGATGAAGATACAGTAAAAGAAGTCTCGAGATTAAGAATAGATGTTCCAGATAAGAATAGTTACTGTGAAAAGAATTGGATGCCATTCTTAAATAAACCTTATCATTATGTAAAATGGAGTAATCCAACAGAAATAGTAAAGGTTAATTTAGAGGATAAGATTTCAGAAACTATTTATAATGGTGAAAAAATAACATCTCTAAAAAGAGATATTAGAGGTAGTTCTCAACTTATAGAATGGTTTGATGATACATATTTATGTATTACTCATGAAACCGATTTTGTCCCCCAAGATGTCAATGGATGGAAAGATGTAGATTATTATCATCGTTTTGTAATATTCAATAGTGATTACAGTATAAAAAATGTAAGTGATGATTTTAATTTTATGTGTGCGAGAGTTGAGTTTTGTGTGGGAATGGCGGAGCATAAAGAAGATATTCTTATAACTTTTGGATTTCAAGATAATGGTTCATATTTATTAAAGATTAATAAAGATAGTTTGAGAGAACTTTTAGATTCTGAATTAAATAATCAAGAAGTAAAGTATGATAAGAAAAAAGATATAAGTTTTGAGGGTATTACTCATCGTACAACTGAAAATTGGTTTCCTATTATAGATCTAGAAGACTACAATAAACCTATAAAATATTTAGAAATTGGCACTCTATACGGTGCAAATCTTATCTCTATATCAAATACATATTGTAAACATAAAGATAGTAAAATGTATTGTATAGATCCTTGGGAAGATTATGATGATTATCCCGAATATAAAGGTGAACAAGATAAGATATATAACAGTTTTATTAAGAATATTAAAAGTTCTGAAATTGAAGACAGAACTATTGTAAAAAGAGGATATTCACGCGATATTTTGGGTGATTTTGATGATGAAATGTTTGATATGATTTATATTGATGGAAATCACGAATCTGAATATGTTATGGAAGACGCAGTTTTAAGTTTCAGAAAACTTAAAAAGGGGGGTATATTAATTTTTGATGATTATGATTGGGGTCATCCGAATTATCCTGTAGCTACCGGTATTGATGGATTCTTACACGGTTATCATAAAAAAATTAAAATATTAAATAAAAATCATGGGGGTCAATCATTTGTTCAGAAGATTTTATCACATAATTGAGTTTATTTAAGGTTAATATAATATCTTCAAATAATAATTATGAAAGGATATTATATTAATCTTAAATGTAGAAGAGATAGAAGGAGACATATAGAAAATAATATACTAACATTAGATTTTTTTAAGGATTTAGAAAGATTCGAGGCTATAAAAAATCAAGAACAATGCCCAGAGCTGTATAGTGTAGGATGTTCAGAATCATGGGTAAAAATAATTGAGAAATGTATAGAAATTGAAGATCAAGATTATTTCTTACTAATTGAAGATGATATATCAATTGATAATGATGATATTTTTAATAATTTTTTACAAGATTTTGAAGAAATAAAAGAAAAAGAATGGGATGTAATAACATTTACTCCACATTGGGGAAATACTAATGATACTTTATTAGATAATACATTTCCAAAAATTTATGATAATTTTTATAAAATAAACCAGAGTTTTACAATGACAGGATTAATAATAAAAAAAAGTTTTTTACCTATTTTTCTTAAGAATCAGAAAGATGGATTAAAATTATTAAAAGAAACAAAATGTGATGGTTTATATAAAAATGATATATACTGGTTATCTCTACAAGAAGAACATACTTTCTTATGTTATCAAGAAGATTTTTGTTCTCAATTAGATATTACGGTTAATAATTCTTTAAAGAATAACATTTATGAACGTTGCCAAAAATGGAATACACACGGTAGAACTGTAAGAAACAAATTGGAAAACTTACTATTAAGATACATAAATAATCCCTATAGTGATTATAACTGTTTTTATTTGGCTAGAGAATATGAAATAGAAACACAGTACGCAATAGCTATGAGTTATTATCTTAAATGTTGTGATAATACTATATATGATGAATTAGCTTATGAGTCTTTAATAAGAATAGGATATTGTTTAGGTGCAATGGATGGAAGAGATGAAAAAGGTGTTTCTGCTTATGAGCACGCAATATCTATCTTACCCGATAGACCCGAAGCATACTATATATTATCACTACATTACAGCTGGAGAAAAAACTTTAAAAAGGGTTATATGTATTCTCAATTAGCAATACATAATAGTGATATCAAAAACTATCCATTATATTTTGAAAATCAGTATAAAGGTAAAAATTATTCTTTATTTCAAAAAGCACATACGGGTTCTAAAATCGGTAAAAATATAGAGTCTGTTGAAATATATAATGATTTATTACGTAAAGATATTGATAATAATTTAAGAGACATTATTAATGGTAATGTAGATTTTTTAAAAGAATTATCTAATTTCCCCGAAATAAATAAAAAAAAAATAGATCTTAATTCAAAAAAAATAGATATTGTATTACAGGGGAAATACAATAATAATGTTTTACAGATAGCAGATTATTATCTTGAATTAGATTTTGTAAATAATATAATAATATCTTGTTGGGAAGACGATATTATACAACATACAAATAATGATAATATAATAATTATCAAAAATAAAATACCATCTAATCCGGGGACAGGGAGAAGAAACTTACAAATAGTATCTAGTTTAGAAGGTATAAAAGCGACTAAGACAGAGTTCGTTGTTAAAATTAGAAATGATCAAAGATATACACAAGAATCCATGATAAATATGTATAAGTTTTATGAAGAATATAAAGAAAGAAATTTAAGATTTTATTATGATAAACAAAAACCCCGAAATAGAATATGTGTTAGTGGTAATTTTTCTGAGTTTAGTTTCCATCCAAGAGATCATTTATTCTGGGGTAATAGAGAAGATTTAATAGATTTATTTTCACTTCCATTAGAAAAAGAAAATATAACAGATATAATAAAAATTATAGATCCAAAAGATCTTCATCTATATTATGAATATTTTGTAAGAACAGAAACATATATTGGAGCTCATTATTTATCTAATTTTGACAGAAATATTAATTATTATCTATTAGATCCTAAGAAGTATTTATTTGATAATTCTGATAAATATAATGAAACACGAGATCTGAGTGATAAACTAACATCACAAGTATTTAAATCTTTTCCAAGAGAAGGAATAGATTTAGAATGGTATAAACATAAATGGGATACTTATCCATATGAAAATCAAAGGGATATATATGGTGAAAGATGGCATGAAGACGGATTATAATAAATCTTTTAAATTATTATCATTTCTTTTCAAGTTTATTGAAATTGATGTTGGATATGGATTAGTATTTGAATAATCATTGATTAAATATCGTTTACAATGTAATAATCCGAAAAGTATATTATCATATGGTATTTCATGCTCTTTTAATTGTTGAATAGTTTTTTCTTTATATTTTTCTTTTCTTGATGTTGTCAATATGATTTGTATATTACCTTTACTGTATAGTGATTTTATATGATTAATATTAGCTAAGATGGGTTCAGAATCACCCCATTTAGGAATAAAGTGTTCACTTGAATTATAGAACAATGTTCCATCAATATCTATAAACATTGTTTTGAAATCTTTTTTATATTTATTCCAATCTTCTAGTGTTCCCCAATCATTATAATTAGAAACATTATATGCACGAAATACGGTGTTGTTGAGGATACCCTGATATATTATATGTGATATAAATAAGTTTTCGCTATTAATACTAATTTGAGACATCAGGGCGATAAATAATTCGGAATTGAAACTATAACCACCAATACAAATCTGATTACTAATTATATTCTTTTCTGATATATTTATTATTTCAGAAACATCATTTGTTACAATAAAACCCTTGTTGTATATTTTATCTACATTGTTTTGTTCATTGATTTCCAATGAACAAATATAATTCCCTGGAATAATTTTGAATGAAAAAGAATTATCGCAATCTTTAATAAAGATTGAACCTTTTATATCAAAATGTTGAATTGTTTGTAAAATAGTTTCAGGTTGATTTTGAGTTTTTTCGTCTAATAATAATATATGTAATTTCTTATTTGTATCTATGAATAAACTATTAATATCAATTTTATATTCATCTATATGCTCTTTTAAGAATGTAATGTATATATCATTGATATTTTCTAAATCTAAACATTTTATAGATTCTTGTATCATAAGATTACCAGATGGAGCTGTTAACATCCATTTGGGTCTCATATTAGGAAATCTTGTAGAAGAACCTGCACATGGTAAAATTAATGACATTTATTTATAATTATATATCATAGTGTTTTTAAATAATATGATAAAAATAATAGGAAATTCTAATTACAAAACATCTGTTATCAAGAAAGATAAATTATATATTGTTAAAGAAAGTCTTACAAATTACGATTCAGAACGTCTTAAAAAACAAATTGAAAAACAAGAATATTTTAAAAGAAATAATTATGATGTTAAAGCACCTAGAATTATTTACAAAGAAAAATCACGATATATAATGGAATATATAAAATCATATGATATGATAAAATATATGAATATCATTGATATTAATTCTCTAAAAAGTTTGATGAATAATATAATGAAATTAGTAAATACATTTATTAAAGAAAGTCAAATGATGGTTATTGATAAATCAATAGTTACAAGTAAGATTGATTCTATAGAGCTAAATCTTCAAAGATTTCATAAAAATTGTATCATTACAAAGAGTTTAGAATATTTACGTAAGAATCTTCATATATTCAAGGATAAAATACCTGTCGGGATATGTCATGGAGATTTAACACTATCTAATATGTTAATTGATTACAATCAAGATTTATATCTAATAGATTTTCTTGATGATTTTATAAATACACCTATATTTGATATTATTAAACTTAGACAAGATCTAAAATACAAATATATATTAGAGATATATAAAGGAACCTATGATAAAATAAAAATAGAACAGATATTCAAACATTTTGATGGACTTATTACTAATGAGTATGAAAGATATAATTTATATTTCAAATATTTTGATATTATGAACTTTTTACGTATTCTTCAATATTCAAAAAATAGTAATCTTGATAATTATCTTTTGAAAACTATTTATAATATCTTACAAAAATAAATCATTTATGTTTGAATATTACCCCATATTTTTTAGTTATTTCGTGATCTATCTTTCTTGTGGGACCTCCTAAAATATATGAATACATACGCGCTAATCCCCAACTCTGTGCAGTTTGGTTTGGTCTTGAACCCGATGAATAATAGGCCCCCATTCCTTTCTTTTTTACAGATAAGAGAGCTTTTCTAGGTATACCCACTGCTTTACTGATATCTTTTATTGTTTTTACTCCTGGATACAAAGTATGAAACTTTTGTGTCCAGCTACTCTTTTTAGATTTGAATGATTTCAGCTTTGGTCTAGAAATATATTTATTCGTCTTTTTTTTACTCTTGTAACTCTTACGAGCTTTTAATATATTCTTTTTTTGTGTCCTTCTGTCTTTTCTAGATAAACCTGAAAGATATCTTTTAGGAATCATAATTATAATATATATTAATAGTAGATTAAAACTTATGAATACTTTAAATAATCGTGGATTAAATAATATATTACTTTATTCTGGGAAATATGATACTAAATCTATTCAACCTTTTGTAGTCAACAATGATTTTTACTATCTTACAAGAATAGATATTCCAAACTTACTCATATTTTTACATAGAGGAGGAACTCTTATTGTGAATATGAATGTTGTTGATAGTTTTCATTCTCAAGATGAGAATAATGAATTATTAAAAAAACGATTTACTAGAGTAGAGTTTGTTGATAAGAAAGAACTCTTGAATATTATTGGACAAAGAAGAGTTAGAAGTTTAAGTAATATCTCTACACTTAATTTATCATTAAATATTGAAACTCATAATTTGGAGAAAAAACTACATAAGATGAGATTAATTAAAAGACCCTATGAAAAGAAAAAGATAAGAAAAGCATGTCAAATAACCAGTGAAGCTCTTATCAAAACTATGAAAATGATCAGACCCGCTATGCAAATACAGAGTATTGTAGATTACTTTAGGAGTGAATTATTAAAGAATGGTTCAAGAGAATATTCTTTTTTACCTATAGTTTCACAAAACAGAAATAATTCAATCCTACACTATGATAGAAGAAAGAACTATATAAAACGTGATGCTTTTGTACTTATGGATGTGGGTGGTCAATATGAGCATTACTGTTCTGATATAACAAGAACATTTCCTATATCTGGACAATTTACAGGTCCTCAAGAAGAAGTTTACAGTATTGTCTTAAGAACTCTTAAATATGCTACCGGATTGGTAAAACCGGGTTTAAAATGGAGTGTATTAACGAATAAAACTAAAAGTTTTATGTATAATGAATGTATTAAAAAGAATCTTTTCAGTAATTCACATACTATTGAGATAATGAACTTACTAATACCTCATTCATTGGGACATAGTGTAGGATTAGATAATCATGATGTAGGTGATTTAGTAGTTTTAAAGGAAAATATGGTGATAGCATTAGAACCAGGTATTTATTTTAAAAATGATATGCTTCAAAATAATTCATTTAATAAAGAAACTTTAAGAAGATTCATTGATATGGGTGGTATAAGAATTGAAGATACAATCTTAGTGACAAAAATGGGTTCAAGAGTTCTTTCAAATGTTCCTAAAGAGATTAAAGAATTAACTAGAATGTTATCTAATGAATAAATATAAATGAACTTTGCTATACCAATAGAGACCAGCGATGAATCACATCTTTATGGAGGTCAAGAATACCCCCGAGATTATTCTGAGAATGATATCAATTATACAGAGTATAATGATATAGAAAATGATATATATACAAATTCTTTTTTATGGGGTTTAACGATTTTTACTTTCACATACTGTAGTATTTCATTAGTAAACGCGTGTAAAGGATTAATTAATAATAGAAGAAATACAGATCTTGATCATAGGTTAATAGAAACATCGATAGAATATACCGAGATTCAATATAATGAGAATGAAAATATAGATACTTGTTCAATATGTCTCTATGGATATAAAGAGGATGAGAAATTAGTGAAACTTAATTGTTCTCATATATATCATAAAGAGTGTATTTTTGATTGGTTTAAAAAGAGTAGAAATTGTCCTCTTTGTAGATTGTCTGTTTAGAGATTCTTTCTTCTAGTATTTCTTCTACCCTTCTTTTTAGATTTATTCTTCTTTTTCTTAGTATTAGACTTGTTTATTGGAGCATTTATCATTAGATTGTAATTTTTAGGAGATAATTTATTCATAATTCTAAGAGTTCTTAACAATTCTAAATAGTAATTTGTATTAATATTGTAATTCATATGCATATTAATATTATTCTTATCATATAATGAAGTTCTCACTACTTTTGAGTGTAATTTACATACATAAGATCTATTATCTCCTAAACTATAAGAAATATTAAGAAATCCTTTATTATCTTCATACATCGTAGTAGGGAAGAATATTAAATCTTGTTTTGATTCTTTACTTGGTAATTGAAAGAAAGGACTCAATTTAGTTATTTCTTTTTTATTCATATCTAGAGTGAAAAAGAATCCTAAATAAAGTTTTACATATCTCTTAAAATATTCTTTATCATCTTTATCATAAAGAGAATCCTGTAATGCTGGAATAAGATACTTATTAATTTCAGTATCACCTCTATAATCTAAAACAGCATGACCTATTCCTAGGAACATTTTCCCAAAAGGTATTAAGTTGCTACTATTTCTCATATGAAAATGTAAATCACCGAAACTGTGCTCAATACGACTAATAATTTTATCATTTTTATTTACAATCATTTTACAATGGAACTCTTTATCAACCTCCATAATTTTAAGAGGATTAATATCATATATCATATGAAGTTTATTTTTGTATGTGAATGGTCCCCAGTTCTTCTCAAAATTACTAGAAAGTGTTTCACATAGAGTAAACTTAGTTGTTTTATAGTTAAGTTTATGTATATCTATCTTAGCCACATACATAAGCCTTCTTCTAGGATCTTTATCTATTTCATCTATTTCATTAATAAGGATATAAATCTCATCTTTATAATAAAAAAGTCTTGGATCTTCTGGGCCTTCAGTAATACTTTTATGATGTTCAATAATTTTGTTCTTGTATTCTTTAAACTCTAAGAGTTGTCCTTGTAACAATTCTTTATCTATATCAATTATCTTTTGTTTAATCCTTTTGTAATTACTATTAAAAATTGAAAGTATAATAAAGTTCATCCCATCCCAAGAACGCACATTACCATACCATCCTCTACTCGCTACTAAGAAGTTATTACTATTTTTTAGTGGCATTACAGAACTATTAAAAATAGTAATCTTTTTAGTATTTAACATAGGATTACCTCTTTTTATTTCATCGGTTAAATTAATACAACTCAGTTTAAGCTCATTATTTTTGAAACTACTCATATATATTAGAGTTTATTTTTATTTCATATTTCAAGAATAAAATATAATATATTTTATAAATGAAGACAGGAGTTCGGATTGATGGGAAGTATGTTGTGAAAAGAGGAAATCAGTTCTATCTTACAGATATATCTGATAAAGATATGTTAAATAAGAAGAAAGATAGTGATTTGAAGAAATACAAGAAAAAAGTCACTATGAAAGTTAAGAGACTTATGAAAGTGAACAAGATTAAAGATGGTGAGAATGTTAATTTCTCTACAAAACGTTCAAAAAAGAAGATTATGAAGGTTGGTGGTAGGTGAGAAGCTGATAAGAAATTGAGCGGTGGTGCTAAACGTCGTAGAAAGACTAATAGGAAGCGCTGCTCATGAAAGAAAAAGAAACCACCGAGAACTCTTAAGAAGATGACTGGCGGCTGACCTGAACCTAAACTTCAAGGTAATGTCCAATAAATTATTCATAAAGATCCGTGACGATAGTTTATTATAAATTTGATAAACTAACTGAGATTTAATATGGATAATTTACTTAAAAATAGAACTCACTATAATAATATTGAATATAGTGAATAATGGAGCTACGCATTCTTTGTGATAATGATAATGTAAAGAGTATGTATGAGAATCATAAGCACTTCCATAATGGTGATTCAGGATTTGATTTGTATTTTCCCGAAAATGTAGAACTACCACCTAAATCTTTTGGAACTCTTATATCATTTGGTATTAAGTGTGAAGGATTAAAGCATGGAGATAATATTACATATTATTTGTATCCAAGGTCATCTATCTCCAAGACACCTCTGAGAATGAGTAACAGTGTAGGTATTATTGATGCAGGATACAGAGGTAATATTATGGCTGCTCTAGATAATCATAGCGATGAGCCATACTTTATTGAAAAAGGAACGCGTTTGTTTCAGATCTGCTGTCCAATTCTTTCTCAAATAAATATGAAGATTGTAGATGAACTAAGTGATACATCTAGGGGTACAGGAGGATTTGGAAGTACAGGTAAGTGATTTGGTAAATTATAAATTTGATAAGATAATATATGATTTACTATATGATAAAGATAGAGGATACTTCATCTTCAAAAAAAAAGATGGATACTCAAAAGAAAGTAAAAAGTAAAAAACCAAGATGTTCTTTAAGTGGGTGTAATAAGAAATTAGATATGACATGCGTTTCTTGTTGTGAGTGCAATCTAAGGTTCTGTTTTCAGCATATGAACAGACATAGTCACAATTGTTGTGAGATCATTAAGACTAAAGAAAGAAAAAAAGAGGAGTTAAAAGCTTCTAATCCTAAGGTTCAAGATTCTACACTAGATAAGATATGATTGATTGTTAGAATGGATCTATGGTAGTATTTATAAAATAATCTTCTCTCACAATGTAGAATAATTTAGTTTCGGGATCCCAATCACTTTTATATGTATTATGAGCATTTAATGAACGCATATGAGGATTATGTTTATCATAATAAAAAACTGCATCTTTTTTATTTTTAAATTTCATTTTCATATAACCAATATGTTGATATTTCCCACCTAAAGCTAACCAACCATTCTCTCCTTCTTTTTCATCAATAATTTTACAGACTTCTAAAACATAATTCTCACTGAAGTTCATTTATATAATCTGTATAATAATTCTTTATATCATTTCGGAGTTATCTTAATCATTGCGTTGTTAAATCGTTTCTCACTTAACCCACACTTATCTACTAGGAATGTTTTTAGTTCTTCTGGATTAATAAGACTAGCGCTCTTTTTTATCTCATCTTCTACAATTTTTTTATCATATATCTTAAATAGTTCTCTTGATGTTTTAACTTTATCGAGATAATCCGGTTCAACTTTTTTGTAACTTTCTACAAAACT
>MDTA01133357.1_pt1 | contig 11073 bp, 12 predicted proteins | sample 811151 | NCBI WGS metagenome assembly MDTA01 (sample SAMN05326648, study PRJNA326480) | marine metagenome | isolation source: seawater | place: Indian Ocean: South | collected 2010 | reverse complement strand
CTGAGCCAATAAATACTTCTGGTGGTAGCTTAATCTTATTTCTTAAAGACGTAAAAGAAATTTCTGTAGAAAATATAAATAAAGAACAAGAAATGACTAAAATAATATCGATAGAAAAAAATAGACAATTAAATGAATTTTCAGTTATTCATTATAAAAAAACTGAAAATAAATCATATGTCAAAAAATTTTAATCCAATTATTATTGTGGGTGGAGAACCTAAAAGTATTTTTTTAGAAATATATTTAAAGATATTTAGAAGATTTAAAAAGAACCCACTTATACTAATTGCTAACAAAAAACTTCTAAATGATCAAATGAGTTTGCTTAAAAAGCATAAACCCATAAGAATTTTAGATCATAATAAGAGTTTAAATTATTATAAATTAAATAACAAAAAAATAAATTTAATTGATATTCCTTTATATTACAAAACTTTAAAGAATATTAAAATTAATAGTTCAAATGATTATATAAAAAAAAGTTTTGATATTGCAATAAAACTTTTAAATAAAAATAAAAAATTTAATTTAGTCAATGGACCAATCATTAAAAAAAGCTTTCTCAAAAAAAAACACCTCGGTATCACAGAATATTTAGGAGCAAAATATAATAAATCAAAAGAAGTAGTAATGCTTATTTATAATGAGAAAATTGCAGTGAGTCCATTAACAACTCATATTCCTCTTAAAAAAGTTCATAAACTAATTTCAAAAAAAAAAATTATAAATCATGTTATGAAAATAGATAAATTTTATAAAAGAAGATTAAATAAAAGACCTTCAATAGGATTAACCGGCCTCAATCCTCATTGCGAAAGTAATTTTAATTCTAGTGAAGAAGATAGAATTTTAAAACCAGCAATAAATTTTTTAATAAAAAAAAATTATAAAATTTCAGGGCCTTACCCTGCTGACACAATTTTTATGAAAAATAATACTAAAAAATTTGATGTTATAATTGGAATGTATCATGATCAAGTTTTAGCACCAATTAAAGCTCTTTACGAATTTGATGCAATTAATATCACTTTAGGACTACCTTTTATCAGAGTTTCTCCAGATCATGGGCCAAATTTAAAGATGTTTGGAAAAAATATGTCTAATACAAAAAGCTTAATGAGAGCAATTAAATTTTTAAGTAAAAGGTGAAAATCTATCCCAAAAAAAGCTTAGGACAAAATTTTTTAGTTGATAAAAATATAATTAAAAAAATTGTTTCAACATCTAGTATAAAAAATAAAGAAATTTTAGAAGTAGGACCGGGTACCGGATATCTTACAGAAAAATTAATTGAAAAGAAACCTTCAAAAATAATTGTTGTAGAAAAAGATGACTCTTTAATAGATCTTTTAATAAAAAAGTTCGGTAGAAATATAGAAATTTTAAATAAAGATATACTTAAATTAGATGAAACTAAACTTTCTAAAAATCTATTAATAGTTTTTGGAAATTTACCCTACAATATTTCAACTGAAATTTTGTTAAAATGGATTCTTAATCTTAATTCAAAAATTTGGTTTAAAGAATTAATTTTAATGTTTCAAAAGGAAGTTGCAGATAGAATCATAGCAAATATGAATAATTCTAATTATGGGAGACTATCTATCATTTCTCAATGGAAATTAAGTATAAAAAAGATTATCGATATCAATCCCAATTCTTTTAGACCAAGACCAAAAGTTGAAAGTTCACTATTGCATTTTTTACCTAAGGAAAATTTTGTAGATTTGGATTGCAATAATTTAGAATTAATAACAAGAACATTTTTTAATCAAAGAAGAAAAATGATTAAAAAACCATTATCGCAATTATTTAAAGATCCTGTCTTAATATCAAAAAAGTTCAATATTAAGTTAAGTCTTAGACCACAAAACCTTTCACCTGAAATATATTATGAATTAGCTAAAGATTTTAAAATTTTAAGACGTTAAAAATTCTACATGTTTTCTTATATAGTTTTTATCATATTCTTTAGGACCGTTTTTAATTTCAGCATTTATTAAATTTTTTATATTCATGAAACAGCTATCAAGGTCATCATTAATAACTACATAATCATAATTTATCCAATGGAGTACATCTCTTTCAAATTGTTTCATTCTTTCTTCAACAATTAATTTATCTCTCATATCTCTATTAGATAACCTATCAAATAATATTTTTTTACTTGGAGGGAGTATAAAAAATGTAATTAATTTATAATCTAACCTCTTATTTTTAATTTGATCAGCTCCTTGCCAATCAATATCAAAGAGTACATTTCTTCCTTTATTCAAATTATTGATTACAGGAGTTCTAGTTGAACCGTAAAAATTATCAAAAACCTTAGCGTACTCTAAAAATTCCTCATTATTAATGAGTCTTTTGAAATCTTGTTCGTTTACAAAATAATAATCTTTATTTGGTGTTTCATTCGGTCTTGGTGATCTTGTAGTGTGTGAAATAGAAATTTCAAAATTTTTTTCTTGAGATAGTAAATTTACCAGAGTAGTTTTACCTGCTCCTGACGGAGAAGATAATATAACCATTATCCCATCGTTATCTATGGGCATCAACAATTTTTTTAATTAGCCTTACCTTCAATAAATTTAACTGCATCACCTACTGTTAAAATTTTTTCTGCCTCACTATCAGAAATTTCTGAACCAAATTCTTCTTCAAAAGCCATAACTAATTCTACAGTATCTAAACTATCTGCACCTAAATCATCTATAAAACTAGATTCCTCTGTAACTTTTGCTTCATCAATTCCTAAATGATCAGCAACAATCTTCTTAACTTTACTTGAAACATCTTCTGACATATTGATCCTTTTTGTTTTAAAATTCTTATTAGTTTAATTACTTAGATTGTCAAGCCATATACATGCCCCCATTAACATGCAAAGTTTCTCCATTAATGTAATCTGATTGATTCGAGGCCAAAAAAATAACAGCATTAGCAATATCTTCGGGTTCTCCTAATCTTGCTGATGGAATCTTTGAAATTATCGCTTCTTTAAATTTTTCGTCAATTTTTTCAGTCATAGCAGTTTTTATAAAACCTGGTGAGATACAATTAATATTTATATTTTTTTTTGCATATTCAATTGCTAGGCTTTTGGACATAGCTACAATTCCAGCTTTAGAAGCTGTATAATTTGATTGACCTAAATTTCCAGTATGTCCAACTACTGAAGTAATATTTATAATCTTACCCTTTTTATTTTTAAGCATTTTTTTTATTGAAAATTTACTTAATAAAAATGTCGAAGTTAAATTGATATCAATAACTTTTTTCCAATCACTTATACTCATTCTTATAGCTAAATTATCTTGGGTAATGCCAGCGTTATTAATAATACAGTCTAGATTGCCACCCAATTCATTGACAGCATTTTCAATAAATTCCTCAATTTTATCAGTTTGAGAAATATCAAATTTTAAAATTTTTATATTATTAAATTTATTCTTAAGGTCATTCAATTTTTCAATTTTTGTGCCCGAAGCTAAAATATTGACTTCTTGATCATTTAACTTTTGAACTATTGAATTTCCAATCCCTCCAGATGCACCAGTGACTATTATATTTTTATTTTTTAAATCATTCATATTTTAATACTTTTAATATCTTCTTCATTATTTATAGAACTCACATGGACTTCTTTATTAATTCTTTTTACTAGACCAGATAATACTTTTCCAGGACCAATTTCAATAAATTGACTTATACCTTTATTAATCATATAAATAACACTTTCTCTCCATCTTACTCTATTTTCAATTTGTTTAATCAATAAATCTTTCAATTCATCAATATTTAAGACTTCTTCTGCAGTAACATTTGAAATTAAAGTGTTTTTTGATTCTTTAAAATTTATTTTTAGAATTTCATCTTGCATTATTTTAGTAGCCTTATTCATTAATCTACAATGGAAAGGTGCACTGACTGGAAGTTTAACATTCTTAATTTTTGAAGATTTAAGAATATCACTTAAATTATTTAGATCTTTATTTTTACCACTCAATACAATTTGACCTTTAGAATTGTCATTCGCAATATAAACCTGAAAATTATTTTCATTTTCTTTTAAAATTTTTTCCAAATCTTCAATTTCACAACCTAAAGCTGCTAACATTCCCCCTTCATCTTTAGGTAATGAATTTTGCATAGCATCGCCTCTTACTCTTAATATCTTTATTGTTTCAACAAAATCTAAATAACCTGCGCAAGATAATGCAGAATACTCTCCTAATGAATGTCCAGCAAAATATTTAGCTCTATTTAAATCGATTTTAAATTCTTTTTTGATTACCTCAAATATCGAGTAGCTTATCAAAAAAATAGCAGGTTGGGTATTTTGAGTTAAATTCAATTCTTCTTTTGGTCCATCCAAAATTATTTTTGAAATTGAAAAATCTAATGCATCATCAGCTTTTTGAAATAATTCTTTAACTATACCAAATTTGTTATAAAGTTCTTTTCCCATCCCAACAATTTGAGAACCTTGACCTGGAAAAATTACTGAAAACATATGAAAAGTTATTTAATATTTATTCTTTTTACTATTGTAATTCAATAATTATAATAGTATATCCACACGTTTTATTAAAGAATTTAAATGAATTTATACGAACATACTATTATAGCAAGACAGGATGCTTCTCCAAGTGAGCTTAAACAACTTATTGAAAAATATTCAAAAATTGTAGAAAAAAACAAAGGCGAAGTAGTAAAAACAGAAAATTGGGGACTATTGAATCTTTCATATTTAATTAAAAAAAATAAAAAAGGTAGCTATATTCATTTTAAAATTAAAGGTGAGGGAAAAATTATTGCGGAATTAGAAAAAAATGAAATGATTGACAAAAAATTATTAAGATATCTTACTGTAAAAGTAAAAAAATTTGATCTAAAGACAAACTATTTTTCAAAAAAAGACGACATTGAAAAAGCAGATAAAAAAGAAAAAACAATTAGCTAATAATGCCAAAAAAACAAAATTCTAATAAAAAAGGTAAACAAAGTAATTTTGCAAAATTAAGTATATTTCAACCCAATAAATATAGATTTAAAAAAAAATGTCCACTCTCAACAAAAGGTGCGCCTCAAATAGATTATAAAAATGTAAAACTCCTTAAAAAATATATATCTGAAAATGGTAAAATTTTACCATCAAGAATTACAAATGTAAGCCAAAAAAAACAAAGAGAATTAGCTCTTTCAATTAAAAGAGCAAGAAATCTAGCCTTATTATAAATGAAAGTTATTTTATTAGAAAATGTAAAAAGAATTGGTTCTATAGGTGAAATTATAGATGTTAAAAGAGGTTTTGCTAGAAACTTTTTAATTTCTAATAAGAAGGCTCTTTATGCATCAAAAGAAAATATTAAAGAAGTTAAAAAAATCAAATCTGAGCTTGATAAAAAAGATAACGAAAAAAAACAAGAAGCAAAAAAAATTTTAGATCAAATTAACAAGAAAGAGTTTATAGTTAAAAAGCTTAACACTGAAAACAACGAGCTTTATGGTTCAGTCAAACCAACTGAAATCGCTAAAATAATTTTTGAAAAATGTAAAGTTAACATCAAACCATCAACTATACAACCAGTTCAAGAAATTAAAACTTTAGGAAAATTTAAAGTAAAGATTTCACTACACTCAGAAGTTGATGCTGAAATCTCTGTAAATGTTCTTACAGCCGAAAGCATCTAATAATTATACAATTTCTTCCACAACTTTTTTTTTCAATTTATAAAAATATTTTTTCATCTAAATTAAAATTATGAAAAATGAGTTAAGTTTAATCAAAGATAAATTTAAAGAACTTCCAAATAACATAGAAGCAGAACAATCAGTAATTGGATCTATACTTGTGACAAATGAAATATTTGATGAAATTAGTACAATTATTACAAGCATAAATTTTTACGACCCTATGCATCAAAAAATTTTTAACTCAATTGAGAATTTAATTTATAAAGGAATGCTAGCTAACCCAATCACATTAAAAAATTATTTTAAAGACGAAAAAGATGATTTGAATATACCTGAATATTTAGTCAAAATAACAAAATTTTCTACATCTATTAGACAATCATTAGAATACTCAAAAATAATTTATGATATGTTTGTAAGAAGAGAATTAATAAAGATTTCTGAACAAACAATTGATAGCGCAAAAATAAATGATCTTGATACAAACGGTCAAATAATTATTGAAAATTCTGAAAGACTTTTATTCGATTTAGCAGAAAAAGGTTCTTTTAGTTCTTCATTAATAAAATTTGATGATGCAATGAAACAAACAATAGAAATGGCATCAGCAGCATATAAGAATGAGGAGGGAATCGTTGGAGTTCCTACAGGACTTAGGGATTTGGATGATAAACTAGGTGGTCTTCATCAATCAGATTTAGTTATTATTGCTGGTCGTCCTTCAATGGGTAAAACATCATTGGCAACAAATATAGCTTTTAATGCAGCTCAAAAAATTCAAGAAAATAGAAAAAAATATTCTGTAGCATTCTTTTCTTTAGAAATGTCTTCAGAACAATTATCAACAAGGATTTTATCTGAGCAAGCTAGAATACCATCAAATGATATTAGAAGAGGAAAAATTTCAGACGAACAATTTGATCAATTTATAGAAACTTCAAAAAATATTGCTGAGCTCCCTCTTTTTATAGATGAAACCCCAGCTATAAGCATTGCTGCAATGAGTAATAGAGCAAGAAGAATTAAAAGACTTCATGGATTAGATTTAATTATTGTTGATTATATTCAACTTATGAAAGGTTCTTTTAATAATAAAGATGGGAGGGTCCAAGAAATTTCACAAATAACTCAAGGTCTAAAAGCGATAGCAAAAGAATTGGGGGTTCCGGTTGTGGCTTTATCCCAACTGTCAAGACAAGTAGAGCAGAGAGATGATCATAAACCTCAGCTATCTGATTTAAGGGAGTCGGGATCTATCGAACAAGACGCTGACGTAGTTATGTTTGTATATAGAGAGGCATATTACTTACAGAGAAAAATGCCTAGAGAGGCGACAGTTGAGCACGCAGAATGGCAAGCAAAAATGAATGAAGTTGCTCATTTAGCTGAAATCATTATTGGTAAACAAAGACATGGTCCAATAACCAATATAACTCTAGAATTTGAAGAAAGATTTACTAAATTTAAAGATACTCAAAATAATTAATTTACAATATAAAAGAGTTAGATGTTTGCTCATTTATATCAAAATATAATACTAAAAAAACCTAAATCTGTTTTTGTTATTTTAGTAATTGCTTTATTAAGTTTTGGATATTATTCAAAAGATTTTAGATTAGATGCATCGTCTGAAACATTGCTAATAGAAGGTGATCCAGATCTCAAATATTTAAGAGAAATTACAAATAGGTATGGTTCTAAAGAATTTTTAGTTTTAACTTATACCCCAAATGTTGGAATGGTTTCAGATGCATCAATTAATAACCTATTAAGTCTTAAATATAAAATTCAAAGTTTAGATTGGGTGCATAATGTAATCACTTTATTAGATATTCCTCTTCTTAATAATTCTGATGCTCCTATTCAAGAACGTTTAGAAGGATTTAAAACACTCAAAGATGAAGGTGTCAATAAAGAAAGGGGGTTTAAAGAAATCTTAGAAAGTCCAGTTTTTAGAAATTTTGTAATTAGTGAGGATGGTCGAACAAGTGGAATAATTGTAAATATTAAGAAAAATGAACCACTCCAAGATATCGAAAATAAGTCTAGAAAAGAAATAGAAAATTACAGAGATATTATTAAGAAAAAAAATCATGAAAATATTCTTGAAATAAGAGATGTAATTAAAAGTTATGAAAGTATAGGAAAAATTTATCTTGGAGGAATTCCTATGATAGCAGATGATATGATGACATTTATCAAAAGTGACATAATAGTTTTTGGTTTTGGTGTATTATTATTCATAATTGCTACTCTTTGGTTTGTATTCAGACAATTAATTTGGATTATTGTTCCTATAAGTAGCTGTTTTTTCTCGGTTGTTATTATGATTGGACTATTAGGACTACTTGGCTGGAAAGTAACTGTAATCTCATCAAACTTTATTGCATTAATGTTAATTTTGACAATGGCAATGAATATTCACATGAGCACGAGATTTTTACAAATTCGAAAAACTTATCCAGAAAAAAATAAATTAGAAATTTTGAAATTAACTACATCAAAAATGTACTGGCCAATATTGTATACAGTTTTGACTACTATAATAGCTTTTCTATCTTTGATATTTAGTGAAATAAAACCAATTATTGATTTTGGATGGATGATGACTTTAGGATTAATAACATCCTTTATTGTTACATTCTCTTTGTTGCCAACTTTGCTAAGTTTTGTTTCAAATGAAAATATTTCTTTTAAGGATAGTAAAAAATCTAAAATTACTTATTTTCTTGGAAAAATTTCTATTAATAATCAAAAATCGATTTTTGTAATAACTTTTTTAGTAATAATTTTGAGTATTTTTGGAATTAGCAAATTAGAAGTTGAAAATAGTTTTATAAATTATTTTAGTAAAAAAACTGAGATTTATAAAGGAATGAAACTTATTGATGAAGAATTAGGTGGCACCACACCTCTTGAGGTTATTTTAAAATTTCCAAAATTAAAAAAAGATGAACCAGATGATGATTTTGATGATGATTGGGAAGATGAAGACCAAAAAGATAACGAAAAATATTGGTTTACAAAAGATAAAATTGATAAAATAATTAATGTGCATAATTACTTAGATGATCTTCCTCAAATTGGCAAAGTCCTTTCATTTTCATCAATCATTGATGTGGCAACTCAATTAAATAATAACAAACCATTGGGTACTTTAGAAATGGGAGTTTTATATACAAAAATCCCAAAAAGTATTAAAACTGAAATTATAGATCCTTATATCTCAATCACAGATAATGAAGCCAGGATAAGTTTGAGGATAATAGACTCACAAGAAAATCTAAGAAGAAATGATCTTATTAATAAAATTAATAATGATTTAGAAAATAAACTAGGATTAAAAAAAAATGAATTTAAGCTTGCTGGTGTTTTAATTTTATTCAACAATCTTCTTCAAAGTTTATTTAAATCTCAAATTCTTACTCTTGGTTTAGTTCTGATCGGTATATTTTTAATGTTTATGATTTTATTCAGAAATATAAAATTATCTTTGATTGGAGTAGTTCCAAATTTAATTGCTGCTTTTTTTATATTAGGAATTATTGGAATACTGGGTATTCCGCTAGATATGATGACTATTACAATAGCCGCAATAACTATAGGTATAGCTGTTGATAATAGTATTCACTATATCTACAGATTTAAGGAAGAATTTAAAAATATTAAAGATTATAAGAAAACTCTAGAAACTTGTCATTCAACTGTAGGCGTTGCAATTTTAAATACTTCAATAACAATTGTTTTTGGATTTTCTATTTTAATCTTATCTAAGTTTATACCAACAATTTATTTTGGTATATTTACAGGATTAGCAATGTTATTGGCAATGATTTTATTATTAACTTTACTGCCCTCACTTCTACTTGTGATTAAGCCATTTACAAAATAATTTAATGCCAGATGTATTAATTAATTTTTATAAAACCACTTCGATAATTGATATAATTTATATTATAATTACAATTTTTTCATTAATAACATGTTATAAAAAAGGTTTCATTTTAAGTATTTTGTCGATGGCAAAATGGCTTTTTGCTTATGTAATAACTTTAATAATTTTTCCAAAAATTAAACCTTATTTAAAAGATACTATTGATAATGAATATGTGCTTGATATTGGGCTTGGTATCTCAATATTTGTTTTAGTAATATTTTTAGTACTTATGATTAATAGGGGTATTAGTAAAGCAGTGAATTATACAGGGATTGGAAGTTTGGATACAATTTTTGGATTCTTTTTCGGATTTATTAGGGCTTATATTATCTCTGTTTGTTTATTTCTAGGAGTGCATATCGTTTATAATTATGATAAATGGCCGACAAATTTAAATAAATCATACATCTTCCCATATTTAGAAAAAGGTAGTAATTATTTATTAAAAGAATTTCCGAATGAAAAAACATATCAAGATTCTAAAGAAAAAATTGAAGATTTTTGATCCTAAATTAAAAGAGGAGTGTGGTGTTTTTGGCATAAGCAATGCCAAAGATGCATCAGCGTTAACTGCTCTTGGATTACATGCGCTTCAGCACAGAGGTCAGGAGGGTTGTGGGATAGTTTCATTTAATGGCAAACAATACTTTTCCGAAAAAAGATTTGGTTTAGTTGGTGATAATTTTAATAAAGAAAAAGTTCTTAAAAATTTGAAAGGGAATTTTGCTATCGGACATAATCGATACAGTACCACTGGGGAAAATACTCTTAGAAATATTCAACCCTTTTTTGCTGATACAAACGCAGGTGGCATTGGTGTTGCTCATAATGGAAACCTGACAAATTCAATTTCATTAAGAAAAAAATTAGTAGAGGAAGGGGCAATTTTTTATACAACATCTGATACAGAGACAATTGTCCAGCTAATAGCAAAATCAAAAAGATTAAAAACAATAGATAAAATTGTCGATGCCATTTTTCAAATACAAGGTGGTTATGCTCTAGTAATGCTAACTCAAAATTTACTAGTTGGAGTAAGAGATCCATTTGGCATTAGACCATTAGTTATTGGAAAATTAAAAAATAGCTTCGTTTTAGCATCTGAAACATGTGCGCTAGATATTATTGGAGCAAAGTTTATCAGAGAAGTTGAAAATGGTGAAATCGTTTTAATAGAAAATGATGAACTTCAAAGTATCAAACCTTTTCCAGCAAAAAAAATTAGACCATGTGTGTTTGAATATATATATTTTGCAAGACCTGACAGTATACTTGATAAAAAAACTGCTTATGAGCACCGAAAAAATTTAGGCTTGGAGTTAGCAAAAGAGAATAACGTGAATGCTGACATTGTTGTTCCAGTTCCAGACTCTGGAAATGCGGCGGCTTTAGGTTTTGCCCAACATCTAAATATGAATTTTGAACTTGGTTTAGTT
>MDTA01224917.1_pt1 | contig 11074 bp, 22 predicted proteins | sample 811151 | NCBI WGS metagenome assembly MDTA01 (sample SAMN05326648, study PRJNA326480) | marine metagenome | isolation source: seawater | place: Indian Ocean: South | collected 2010 | reverse complement strand
CTAAACCTGACGCTATCTACATGGAGTTGGGTGTACATGCAGGCAGCACATTCTTTGCTGCTACTATGAACAGAGATGTAGAAGCATTTGCTGTCGATGATTACTCAGAGAAAGAGATCTCTCCATTCAGAGATGATGTAGAGAAAGAATCATATGATGATCCTAAGAAAGTATTCTTTAGTGGTCTCAAAGAGAAACAATACTTCTGTCCAAAATCTATTCAAGATCTGACACCAAAGAATGTACATAAACAACCTAATGTTATTTTCTATGATGCTGATCATGATCCACAAGCAACTTATGATAATCTAACTTATCTTTATACAGTTATGGATGATCAATTTATAATTGTAATTGATGATGCTAATTTCATGGGTGTTGTTGAAGCAGCAAATATCTGGGTAAAAGAGAATGAATTAAAAGTTCTCTTTGATAGAAAGATATTAACTTCCATTCCAGAAGATCCTAATAGTTGGTGGAATGGTGTACATATAATGGTCTGTCAAAAATGAATTCATTTAGAACTCAATATATTATAATCAAAATGGAAGATGAATATTTTGATTTAATAGAGAAGCAACTTAAAACTGCTAGAGGTAAAGATCGTAATAATAAACCTATTGATGATTATGAATTATCTAAAGTTGAAGGAGTAGATTCTAAGGTTGGTGCTTACGATAAAGTAAATAGACAATCCAAATCTCGTTTTATAGATGATGAACGTCTCTATGGATTAATGGATGGAATGGTTAGATTTGCTAATGAAAAATGTGAATGGAATTATGATATTGATTTTATTGAACCTATACAAGATACTTTGTATGAAGTAGGTGGTTATTATGATTGGCATATAGATGAATCTAATTGGTTTCAAGGTAAGAGACAGAGTAATAGAATAAGAAAGATAAGTTTTACTGTCTTATTAAATGATGATTTTGAAGGTGGTGAGTTTGAATTATTTGCTGATGAAAAGAAAGTTATTCCAATGAAGAAAAAAGATGTTATAATGTTCATGGGTGATACACCACATAGAGTAAGAGAAGTTACTTCTGGGTGTAGAAAATCTTTAGTAGGATGGGTACAGGGGCCTCCATATAAATGAAATTTATTAGAGAATATCAATTAAAGGATCTTACCATTTGTGATGCTATGATAGACCTCTTTAATAGAGGAGATAAGAAAGCATTAACATATCCTGGTAGAGTAGGTGGTGGAAGTATTATTCCTGATATTAAAAGGAGTACAGATTTTTCTTTAGATGATGCTGGACAACTTGGTAAACCAGATGATTTTAAGTATGATTTATATCATACTGAATTAGATGGGTTTATTGATGATTATCTTGCAACATTGCAAATAGAGAATATAGAATTTGTTAAAAAGAATTTACCTCAGATACAATACTATAGGCCAGGAGAAGGTTTCTATACATGGCATGTAGATGGTTCTGGTTTAGATGGATGTGATAGAGCATTTGTTTATATCACATACTTGAATGATGTTCCTAATGGTGGTACAGAGTTCTTCTATCAAGATTATACTGTGAGAGCATTGAAAGGTAATACAGTTATATTTCCTGCTTGTTTAACTCACAAACATAGAGGACAGATATCAGAAGAACATGAAAAATATATTCTTACAGGATGGATATGGTGGGGAGCATGAATAAACCAATAGTAATATATGATGTTCTTCCAAGGGATGAGATAGATGCACTGTATCCTTACTTTGATCGTAAGTCACCTGCTATCAATAGTCTTGCAACATGGACATATAATAATGCATCTTATGGAAAGGGTGATCCTATATCATGGCAACATCCATTAAGAACAGATTTAATTTTTGAAAAGTGTGCTACTACAGTTAAGTTAAAGATGATGAAACATCTTAGAAGGCCATTAAAGTTATGTAAGATACATGTTAATGGACAAACTGCTGGACAGGATACAGTATTTCATAGAGATTTTCAGGAAGATGATGTATGGACATTCATTTATTTCAATCAACATTATTGGAATATAGAATGGGGTGGTGAGTTTGTTGCTCAAAGTCCTGATGGTGTTTATCATTACACACCATACATACCAAATACAGGTGCATTTATTCCTTCTAATTGGGAACACAAAGGACACCCTCCTAATGATTTAATTGGGAATGATATAAGAACAACCATTGCGTTTTCTTTTTGTGATCCCAAGATCCATTCTCATATAATAAGTCAGACAACTAGAAAATGGTATTAGGTATTAAAGAATATCCATGTCAATTAGATAATGATGAGTTAGATACTCTGATAGATTTTATTGATAATATTAGATACCAAAGTAATCCTACTGTTGTTAAGACAGAAGATAATTTTTTAGATTGTGATCTACCAGTAATTCAGAAATTGAGATGGTCATATTATGATTCATGTTCTAGGTATTGGGATATGGATGTATTTGATTTTAAAATAAATTCTTGGATATATGTTGACTGGAAAGGAAATAGTAAAGAACCATATATGCACGCTCATAATAGTGAGAATCCATATACACTTTCTGGTATAATGTATCTAAAATTTACAAACTCATCTGGAACTACAATGTTTCCAATGCCAGGTAGGCCATCATATTTTTTACCAAATAAGATGTTAACTTGGTTTATATTTCCATCTAATCTTCCACATATACCAGGTAGAGGAATGGACAATGAAAAACGTTACTCACTAAGTGCAGATTTGTATTATGGACGATAGTATTAAAAAACAAGAGGCTTTAACTTTTGTTGCAGAGAAGATGCCAGCACCAATATATTCAGATCTTCGTGCTTACTGTGAGAAGAGAAGACATGATGAGGTGTGGGATTATAATTGGAAATTAGCAGGTGCTCTAGATCAACAATCAAGTTTAAATGATCATAAATTAGAGTGTCCAGATTTAGAAGATTATTTGTTATTCAATACTAATAAGATATGGAATGACATATATTTGACATGTCCTTGGGAGTTTAATACTTGTAAAGATCCAACTAGGTATATGAAACTCAAGAGTTTATGGGTTAACTATCAGAAAAAAGGAGAATATAATCCTATGCATAGTCATGCTGGTATTGCTAGTTTTGTTATATTTGTTGATATACCATATGGATCTGATGAGAGAGATACTCATATGAGTAATGGTGGATTACAGTTAGAGAAGGATGTATTACCATTAGATAGTTCATGGAATGGTACTCTTATTTTATTTCCTTCAACTACAATGCACGCTGTATATCCTTATTACTCTACAGATAAAGAAAGAATAACTGTAGCAGGTAATATTGCATGGGATGTGGAGGGGCCAGATGAAGAGCATTATTGATGATTGTATTGATAAGTCATATCAAAATACGGTAGAGGATACTCTTAGGTTTAATACTGACTTTAGATGGGTCTACCATGATAACCTTGTAGAGGATGGTGATCATCAACTGATAGGATTCTCTCATATGTTTATTCTTAATGGAGAATCATGTAGTGATTTCAGTGGATTATTAATGCCACTTGTATATGAAGCATGTGATAATGCAAAATTAAATATCTCAAAGGTGTTGCGTGCGAGATGTTTCCTACAAACACCTGGAGTTAGAGAGCATGAGTATGATCAGATGCATGTTGACATACCAGATTTTCATAATGTATGTCTTTATTATGTGAATGACAGTGACGGAGATACGTACTTTAGTGAGAAGATGTATGGAGATCCCGTTGGAGAATATGGTATAAATACTACTGTCTCACCAAAGAAAGGACGTTGTGTATTCTTTGATGGCCTGCGTTTCCACGCAAGCAGTAAACCTACACAAAATTCTAGATTTGTGATAAACTATAACTTTATACCGTGATTAGATATGGATCCAGCAGAATTGAAAAAGAATTTTACTGAGCAAATCGAGAAAACTGATGCTCAGATAAGAGAACTAGAAGTAAATCTAGAGAAAGCAAAAGAATATAAAACCAAATTGACTGGTGGATTAGAAACTATTGAACTTCTTAATCCTGAGACCAAAAATGAAGCACCAGCAGCAGCTCCAGAATCTACGGGAGATGCTCCTTCCTAAATAAGAAGGAAGGTAATATAGGTTAATAATGGCATCACCTGCAAGTAAGACCGATCTTATAACTTATTGTAAGAGGCAATTGGGTGAACCTGTGCTACAGGTCAACATTGATGATGAGCAAGTCAATAACGTAATTGATGACACATTTCAATTCTTTCAGGAGAATTGTTATAATGGCATGGAGCGTTGTTATCTGAAGCATGAACTAACTGCTGATGATAAAACTCGTCTTGCTGCATGGACAGATTCTACTGTCACAGAGGGTGCTGTAACAACCACTTGGAATGAATCAACAAATTATATACCAGTACCATCTCATGTAGTTGGTGTTAGTAAAGTATTTGGAATGGTTGGTAACTCCATCCGTTCCAATCTTTTTGGTATCGAATATCGAATGTTCTTGAATGACTTATATGCATTTGGATCACTTGATATTCTTAATTATTATATGACAAAGCAATATCTTGAAACACTAGATATGGTTTTGAATAATGGTTCCTTCCAACAGTTCAGATTTACACAACGTCGTGATCGTCTGTACTTAGATATTGATAAGGACTTTCTTGAAACAGGCCAACACCTCTTAATTGAGTGTCATCGTCTGTTAGATCCAACTGATGCTACTGAGATGTATAATGATATCTTTGTGAAAAGATATGCTACTGCTCTTATGAAGAAACAGTGGGGTCAAAACTTGATCAAATATAATGATGTTAAATTACCTGGTGGTGTAACACTTAATGGTAGACAGATATTTGAAGATGGTCAATCTGATTTAAGGATGATAGAAGGTGAAGTTCTCAGTAAGTATGCACTTCCACCAATGGATATGATAGGTTAACATGGCTACTAATCCCTACTTTCCAACTTATTACGCAGGAGATGCTGGTGAGCAGACTCTGTATCAAGATCTTGTCGATGAACAGATCAAGATGTTTGGTACTGATATCTATTATCTACCAAGAACTATCTTGAAAGATAATACGTTAGATGATATTGTCTATAACAAATATCAGGATGAGTTTCAAGTAGAAATGCTTCTACAGAATGTAGAGGGATTTGGAGATGGTGCAGAATTTGTCAGTCAGTTTGGTGTAAGAATAACAGATGAGGTAGTATTCAGAGTCTCTAGTCGTAGATGGGATGAAGCAGTTGCTGCTAATAATCCTACTCTGACAGTAACTAATAGACCAAACGAAGGAGATCTTCTATACTTCCCATTAACAAAAGATTTGTATGAAATAAAATTCGTACAACAGGAGATACCATTCTATCAGTTTGGTAAACTCCAATTTTATACAATGACTTGTGAGCTTTATCAGTATGGTAGTGATGACATATCTACTGGTGTTGCTGAGATAGATCAACTAGAAACTATATTCTCTAGTGCTATTGCTCTTACAATGGGTGTAGGTGGTACAGGAGACTTTACAGTAGGTGAGAAGGTAACAGGTGCTACATCTGGATCTGAGGCAGAGGTTAAGTCTTGGGATAATTCTACTAGAATTATTCAGGTTATAAATCGTACAGGTACATTTGCTACTGGAGAGTCACTCACTGGAGACAGTAGTAGTGCAGTCTGGGTTGTTTCAACCTTTGATACTCTACAGGATACAAATAGTGAGTATGATGATAACAGGGCAATTGAAGATGCTGCTGACAATATAATTGATTGGAGCGAAGGTAATCCCTTCGGTGAATTTGGTAACTTTACAGGGAGTATTTGATGTTAGGATCACACTTTTATAACGAGATAACTCGTAAAAATATTATTGCTTTTGGTACTCTCTTCAACAACATTAGTTTGAAGAAGAAAGATCCTAGTACTGGCGATGTTATTGAGGAGTCTAAAGTTCCTCTAGCGTATGGCCCTAGAGAGAAATTCTTAGCTCGTCTTGAAGAGACTCCAGATATTACAAGGAAGATGTCAATTACTCTTCCTAGACTCTACTTCGAGATGAATAGTATTCAATATGATGGATCACGTAAGACTTCTCCTATTCAAAAATATAAAACAATTATTCAAGATAATGGAAGTGAGGTGAAGACTCAGTATGTTCCTGTACCTTATAACTTAGGTTTTGAACTTGGTGTTATTGCTAAGTCACAGGATGATGCATTACAAATTACTGAGCAGATATTACCATACTTTCAACCATCATTCTCTATTACATTGAACATGATTCCAGATATGGATGAGAAACGTGATATAGCAATAGTATTAGATGGTATAAACTATGATGACTCATGGGATGGAAGTTACCTTGAGAGAAGATATATAACTTATACAATGCAATTTACCTGTAAGACATACTTCTACGGTCCTTACAGCTCATCTGATATCATTAAGAAAGCTATTGTTTACGAGACACTTGGTGATCTTGCTGTTAATAGAAGAACTATAGAGAGACAATATACTCCTAAGGCTAAGACTGATATTAACTTAGATGGTAACATTGATGCTGCTGATGATGTATTAGTGGATCCAGGTGATGATTTTGGATTCAATGAAGGTATTACCTACTTATAATCATGGATGAACTAGAGAAAAATATGGAGAATATTCTGAACATTGAAGTTTCAGATACTCCTGAAGGTGGTTGTACTACCAGAAAGGATCAACTGAAAGATGTTTCAGAGGATCGTGAAAAGGATTATGAGTATACCCGTGGTCAATTATATTCTCTGATTGACAAGGGTACAGAAGCGGTTAATGGAGCATTAGAAGTTGCACAAGAGAGTGGCCATCCAAGAGCATATGAGGTTGCTACTAACGCAATGAAGCAAGTCGCAGACATGACTGACAAGCTTGCTGACCTACATAAGAAGATGAAGGATCTTGATGAAGAACAGAAAGGTCCAAGTAAAGTTACTAACAATGCTATGTTTGTTGGTAGCACATCAGAGTTACAAAAAATGTTAAAACAAATGGGAGGTGGTAAACGCTAATGGCACAGAATATGGATTACGCTAGACGCGATTACGATAATACGTTATCTGATCCTCAACCAGCAAGTACTACAGTTAATCATTTCTCAGGTAATGAGGGATGGACTCAAATAAATTATAAGAATTTTAATGGTGATTATGTTGCTAAGGATTATAGCAATAACACTAGAACACCTGGTACATTTCAAGCAAGGAATCACGACAATACTACACGTACACCTGCTGCGTATCAGCGTCACGACATAAACAATAACGCAGTATCAGCATAAGTGTTATAATTACATGTAGTATATTTTGTGAAAATGAGACTAAATGAAGGAGATGTTGCTCGTTTAGTTACTGCATGTAAGTTATACCAAGAGAACACTGGTTCTGAGTATATGTGGGATCAGTATGAAGAGCTTATTAATAAATTAAATAAACTCTGCGATCAAGGTATGTGTAACACGAGTAATAAATAAGAAAAAACAATGAGGAATAATCTAGGAGTTGATCCAAGTGAATGGTTCGATGATCTACCACATCCACATGATGTTATGCCAATAGCAACGGATAAAGGTGGATTTGATTGGGAGGACACAGCACCTTCTGAATATGAACCTCAAGATCAAGAAGAATTCCCTGCGGAATTTATGGAGGTTCCAACTTCAGTTACAAACCCAAAACCAAAAATGAAACCTAAAAAAGAAAAGACAATGCATGAGAAAATGTATGAGATTGCTACCAATAGGTATAATCCATTTTCTGTAGGTGGTTCTGAGAATTGTGATTCTGATATTAGTTGTAATTTTGGTGGAGGATCAGAAAAGATATCAAAATGAAAGAGTCAATTAAATTCACAATAGCACAAGATGGCACTGTAACTCAGGAAGTTCAGGGAGTCATAGCAGGTGAATGTCTAAATATGACAAAGGAAATAGAGGAACAATTAGGTACTCTACAAACAAGACAATTTAAACCAGAATTCTATAGTCAGAGAAATGTCTCACTTCAGTACAATCAAAACAAAGTTAAAGTGTAAAGAGTCCTTATTAAGTGCGTTGAATACTTTAGGCCATGAAACAAAAGAAGATGTTTTATTAGTCAATCCAGAAGGACATGATCATAAGCAATGGAATGTTTGTGTTGCATTGAATGATGATATAGGATTTAAGTGGACTGGTGAACAGTATGAATTAGTTGCTGAGTTGGATGCTTGGGATCTTGATGTACCTGTCAGTAGATTTATTGATAAGCTGACACAACAGTATGCTATTGAAAAAATAAAAAGACAGACTGATGAAGAAGGTTATGTCATAGAGAGCGAAGCTAGGAATGTCAATGGATCTGTGGAATTAGTTGTTAGCAGATGGAAACATTAATAAGTATTTGTTACTACTGAAAATCTATAAATATATGCATAGTACGGGATTGAAAGATCATGCCCCTGACTCAACAGCGACATTACACAGTCGGTTATCACGACTTACAACTTAAGCATTACGAAATATGCGAGTATGCCATGAGTGCATACGATGCAATAGAACACAGTAAAGAGGATGTTCCTTTCCTACAAGGACATCCTCATTTTATTGACTACTGTAATAACGAGGAGGTTGATAACATCTCTCGTCTTATGGAAGCTGGCATTCCAATGGGACACTAAATAATGACAACTATTACAAAACACAAACACGAAATTATGTGGTGGATGAGTAGACTTACAATAATGCTAAGTGCATTATTCTTATCATTTTCATTAGCAGCATCAGCATATGCTGCTGATACTATACAAATGGGTTCAGGAGGCAATCTAGTCTTTGAACCTAATGAACTTACAGTTAAAGTAGGTGATACAGTTACATTCGTGAATGGTGATTTACCACCACACAATGTAGTTTTCCTTGAGCACGATGAGTTGAGTCATTCTGACTTAGCATTCATGAGTGGAGAGCAATTCCCTGTTACTTTTACAGAAGCAGGTAATTATGAGTTTCAATGCGAACCTCATGCTGGTGCAGGTATGAAAGGAGTTATCCACGTTGAGTAATACATTTACTTTTGATGATGAGGAACTCTTGTGTTTACAAGTATGTTTACAGAATGCACCAACACCATACCATATCTCTAAGAAGAAGATAGTAGGTAATCTTGAGGATAAGATAGGTAAACCACCTAAGATTGAACATGAGCCATTAAAAGTGGCCAAGTACGATCTAACAAAATATGGAATAACTGATTGATTATGAATTATAAAGACTCTGGTGTTGACATAGATGCTGGAAATGAATTTGTCAAAAACTTAAAAACGAAAGCACCTTCTATAGGTGGCTTTGGTGGTATGTTTGAGGTTCCTCGTGGTTACGAGGAGCCTGTTTTAGTATCTGGTACTGATGGCGTAGGTACTAAAATTAATATGGCACAAGTATTTGGTGACTATACTACTATTGGTATAGACCTCGTTGCCATGTGTGTCAACGATGTAATTACATGTGGTGCTAAACCATTATACTTTTTAGATTATGTTTCTTGTGTAAAATTAGATGATAGAGTTGCTGACCTTATGGTTGGCATACTCAAGGGATGTGAGATTGCAGGTTGCGAACTTATAGGTGGAGAGACTGCTGAACATGGTAGGTTTGCAAAAGATATTGATCTTGCAGGATTTTGTACTGGTGTTGTAGAGAAGAATGAGATATTAGATGGTAGTCTTATTAAAAAAGGTGATAAGATAATTGGTCTTCCTAGTAGTGGACTCCATAGTAATGGATATAGTTTGATTAATGATATGTTATGGAGGCATAAGATATACTATAAGGATACACCTGAGTTAATTACTCCTACTACAATCTATGCAAAACAGATAGATGAGTTATTAGATGAGATACCTATCGTAGGTATGGCACATATAACAGGTGGTGGATTAGAAGAGAATATTAATAGGATTATACCTGAAGGATTAACATCACGTATTGATTATAATTCTTGGAGACTTCCAGAGATCTTCAGTAAGGTTATGCTTGCTGGTGAGATACCAGAAGAAGAAATGAAGAGAGTATTTAATATGGGTATTGGTTATGTACTGATAGTTCCACCTGAAATTGATTATGGTCTTCAAATAGGAGAAGTATGTCTGAAGTAGTTTGGTCTATTAATATAATGTGTGCTATATTATTAGTAGCCGTAGGTGTAGTTATCTACTACATATTTAAGTATGATGAATTTTGGCCAAATGACGGAACACAGTCAAGAGACGAAGATCGCGATATTGGAAGCGAAAGTGGAACACATGATGGGGCATGTGAAGGAACTCACTCTTAGAGTTCGTGCTAATGAAAAAGTAGTTGCTATTGTTAGTGCTGTTGGCATTGGTGCTGGTGGTATTATAGGATCTACTGCGTTTGCACCAGATGCAGATGCACATATGGGTCATGACTTTCCTACAGCTGAGTTGATTCAGAAAATAAGAGATCATGAATCTAAGAAGGATAGAACTCCTATTGAAGATATGATAAATAATTCACTACAAGAATTTAACTATGGGAGCAATGAAACCACCAAGTCGGAAGTCATGTTACAATTTCCGAGTGACTAAGATAGACAAGGTTCTAGATGGAGACACGATAGATGTCACTATAGATCTTGGATTCGACCTATACAAAAAGGAACGGGTAAGGATTGCAGGAGTTGATACCCCTGAGAAAAGAACTCGTGATTTAGAAGAGAAAGCATTGGGTATTGATGCTACCAATTGGATGAAAGGGACATTAACTGATACTGTAGAGAATTCTGAAAATGAACTCACTATTAGAACTGAACTCAAAGGTGGTGTCGGTAAATATGGCCGTCTCTTAGGTTGGTTATATGTTGGAGATTCAGAGAAGTCTCTCAATGAACAGATGATCGAAGAAGGATATGCTTGGGAATACGATGGTGGTACTAAGCAAAAGAACTTTGAAGAACTACGTGAGATACGTCGTGCTCACGGTACACTTATTGAAGGTTAATTATGTTTTCTGTATTAAATGTCGTAGAGGCATGGAATGAAATCTCATGGGGAGATGCT
>MDTA01191745.1_pt1 | contig 11075 bp, 12 predicted proteins | sample 811151 | NCBI WGS metagenome assembly MDTA01 (sample SAMN05326648, study PRJNA326480) | marine metagenome | isolation source: seawater | place: Indian Ocean: South | collected 2010 | reverse complement strand
TTTTTTTGGAGCGGGCGAAGGGATTCGAACCCTCGACCCCAACCTTGGCAAGGTTGTGCTCTACCCCTGAGCTACGCCCGCGTAATTTCATATAATCAATATAATAAACTTTTAAAAAAATAACTACTTGTTTTATATAAATTAATTACTATTGAAATATTATAAAGAAATACTAGACTCATTAACACATATTATAAAATAGTTATGAGTGAAAACAAAGGTTTTATAAAAGTGTCATGCGATGGTACAAACTTAAAAGAAGACTTAAAAGCAGATGAGCAAAATAGCAAACATCCTCTCATTTATTTGAAAGTTCCTTTTAATAGTAAAGTGTATTGTCCTTATTGTGGCAAAGAGTTTTTTAACGGATAGTTTAAATATAAATAAATGATAAATGAGCAAGATAGTTTTATAGAAGATATAGATACTTCTACTTTTGTTGAAAAAGTAATAAAAGAATCTAAAAATCTAGCTGTAATAGTTGATTTTTGGGCTCCCTGGTGTGAACCTTGCAAGCAGATAACACCAACTCTCGAACAATTAACTAGGCAATATCAAGGTAAATTAAAGTTAGTGAAAGTAAATATAGATGATAATCAACAATTAGCGCAGCAACTAAATATTCAATCTATTCCTACGGTGATGGCATTTTATGAAGGACAGCCTGTAAATGGCTTTGCTGGGATGAAAAGCCCAGAAGAGATTAAAGCCTTCTTTGATGAGGTTATTTCAGTGGCTTCAGTTTCTTCTGATATGATGAATGATTTAAACAAAAAACTAGAATCAGCAGAAATTTTTTTAGAAAAAAAAAATGTAGAAGAAGCGATAGAAATTTTTTCAGAACTAATAACCACCGAGCTGCCTAAAAATGAAATGAGCAGGGCTATGAGTGGTCTCGGAAAGTGTCTTTTGGAATTAAATAAATTAGAGGAACTTGATGACCTATTAAATCAATTAGAAGATGACTTAAAAAATAGCAATAATATAAAAGACTTAATTGAAGCTAAAAACTTTTTTTCAAGAATATTAGAGCTCTCTAATTCTGAAGAAGGCAACTCTAATAATTCAGACATTTTAAATGGCAAACTAAGGTCAGCAAGAAAGCTCATTTTAGAAAGAAACTATGAAGGTGCTGTTGAAGAATATTTATATATAATTGAAAAAAACGTAAATTGGAAAAATGGAATTTCAAAAGAGGAACTTCTTAGTTTGTTTTCTTTTCTTGGAAATAGCAATGCTATTACCACAAACGGCAGAGGTCGCTTGCTTAACATGCTTTATAAATAATGAAAAAAAGTTTTTCTAAATCTGATTTACCCGACAATATACCTATATTTCCTTTACCTGGAGCAGTAATTTTTCCTTTCGGAACGTTGCCGTTAAATATTTTTGAACCCAGATATATAGCAATGATAGAATCAGTTTTGGGCTCTCATAGAATGATAGGAATGATTCAGCCAGTTCCTGACAAAAATAATAGTTCAAAAAAATTATATCCTATAGGATGTGCGGGAAAGATCATTTCATTTACTGAAACAAATGATAATAGATTTTTAATAGAGCTTTCAGGCGTTTTAAGATTTAAATTAAACAAAGAGCTAACCTTGTTAAAAGGTTATAGAAGAATAGAGCCAGATTGGAGTCCATACTTAAGCGATTTGAAAAATGATTACCATTTGTTGAGTTTAAATAAACTTTTAATAGAGCTAAAAAAATATTTTGATAGAAACAATATTAATGTTGATTTAAATGAAATTTCTAAGATTTCGAATGAACAAATTCTATCTTCTATTCCACAAATTTGTTCTTTTAAAGTGGTTGAAAAGCAGGCCTTGCTTGAAGCTAATACCCTTCAAGATAGGTTGGATGTTTTAATTTCCTTATTGAAAATGTACACCTTAGAAGGAAATGATAATGAAAATGAGACTATTAATTAAATGCAAGTTAAAAATAAAAATATCATTGATGAAAGCTTATTGAATATTATAGTATGTCCTGTTACTAAGGAAAAACTCACCCTAGATAAAAAAACTAATGAATTAATAAGTAAAAAAGCTAAACTAGCTTTTCCTATTAGGGAAGGTATTCCTATTTTACTGATAGAGGAAGCAAGAAAAATTAATCGTTTTTAAAAGATAGCAAGCTGCCTTTAGTAGCATAATTTTTAAAAATATTTCTAGCAAAACTGCTTTTACTAAAAAGATAAAGACCTTTTCTCCTCAGGCTTCTTAAAAAGAAGTTTGAATTAGAAAAGATAAGGTTTAATTTATCAGTTACTTGTATGAGCAAAGTGGCATCAAGGTAGTGGCTTTTGGAATAATTTAACAAATACTTTTTTTGGCCTATATCCTTAGATTCATTTATTTCTGCCTTGGCATATTTAAATATTTTTTGAATACCTCTTATAGTTAAATTAAATCCCTGACCTGCTAATGGATGTATAGAATGTGCAGAGTCACCTAAAAGTAAAATTCTATCATCAATATATTCTTTGGAATGAGTAAGTGATAAGGGCCAAGTTGATATTTTAGTGCTAATTTTTATTTTTCCATAAACTCTTTCAAAGTATTTTTGTATTAAAAGCTCAATATTTTTTTTACTACTATTTTGATACCTGTAATAATCAGGGTAGTTACAGGACCAAACAACTGAAGAGTAGTTTTTTTTATTTTTGCTACTTATAGGGAGTATTGCTAGGGGGCCTTCTTCTAAAAATTTTTCAATTGCTAAATTATTATGCTTGTTTTCATGCTCAATATTAAATGTAAAAGCTTTTTGTCTATAGTCTTTAAATTTATATTGTATTTTAGCTAGTTTTCTAAGGTATGACTTTCTTCCATCTGCCCCTATAATTAATTTGCTTGAAATAGAAATACCATTTTCTAAGATAACAAATGCTTCTTTTTGTTTCCTATGAAATTTTAATAGTTTATTATCATACTTTATAATATTTTTATTTTTTTTAGCTAGGTAAATGAGAGTTTCCAGTAAGTTTTTATTCTCTATCATATATCCCATAACTTTTTCTTTATTCATACCTGATGAAAAAGTGGTACTTAATTTTGTTGATGACTCCTCTACTAAAATCTTTTTAATAGGACATGCATATTTTTTTAAAGACTCCCACACCCCTATTTTCTTATAAAAGATAACTGATCCACTTGATATAGCAGTAGTCCTATTGTCTGGAAACAAGCCTTTATTAAAGAGTAGAGGTTTTGGGTCAACTAGAGCTATCTTGTAACCTAAAGAAGAAAAAGCTAATGATGCGGTCAATCCGGTAAGACCATTGCCTACTACAGTGATATGATAATTTTTTTTCATATTAATTATATAGCAGTGTAATATAAATTAACTATGAAAAATAATCTAAAAATTTATTCTGCTTATTATTTAGGATCATTATTAAAAAAAAGGAAAATAGATCCTATAATTTTACTAGAGTACTTTTTATCAAATTATAAAAAAGCTAATACAAATACTAAACTATCATTCAGCAAGGTTTTAGAAAAAGAAGCATATAAGGAGGCTTTGCTCTCCTGGAAAAGACAAAAGAGTAACCAAAGATTGAGTTTTTTTGATGGGATCCCTATTGTATGGAAGGATTTAATTGATATTAATGGGTTCCCTGGGTTTGCGGGCTCTAAGTTAATAGAAAAAATAAGAAAAAATGAAAAAGTTAAAAATGCCACTGTTGTAAAAATAGCAAAAAAAAATGGATTAGTTTCCTTAGCCAAAACTAGTACGGTAGAGTTTGCTTTTGGAGGATTAGGTTTAAATAAATCAAATAAACTTCCTAATAATATGATGTTTAATCAATTAGAATGCGTTCCTGGAGGTTCTAGCTCTGGTGCTGCTACAGCAGTATTTGCTGGATTATCTCCATTATCTATTGGTACTGATACAGCAGGTTCTATTAGAATCCCTGCAGCATGGCATAGCTTAGTAGGGTTTAAGCCATCTACGGGAACAATACCCATGAATGGTGTTTTGCCATTATCCAAGTCATTTGATAGTATAGGAACTATTTGTAAAACAGTAAAAGATACAAAAATTCTCTATAATATTTTGTCTAATAAAGAAAATTATGAACAATTAGACTTTTTTAATAAAATTAAAATAGGTTTCATTTATGACTTTAATTATAGGCAACTAGATAATTATTGCAAAAAAAAGATAGAGTTACTAATCAGTAAAATGTCTAAGCTAAATATAGAAGTACATAATATAAAGCTTCCAGAGTTAAAAGAAATAAATGATCTTTTTTCTGTTAATGGATCTTTAGTTAATTATGAGGCTTGGAAATATTGGCAAAGAATAATAGAAAATAATTTAAATCTTATTGATTCTAATGTTGTTGATCGCTTTTTGATAGGAAGAAGCATGAAAATTAGAACGGTCCAAAATATTAGAAATAAAGTAAGGCTTTTAAAAAAAAATATAATTAAAAAATTTGAAGTCTATGATTTCTTTATTCTTCCTACTTTATCCTTCGCTCCTCCTTCAATAAGAGAATTAAAAAATAAAAAAGAATATCATTTTTTTAATAATGAAGTTTTAAATAATACTAGAGGAGTCAATGTTTTTGATTTATGTGCAATTTCATTGCCAATGAATCTTATTAAAAGAAAGTGGCTATCTGTATCTATTATTACTAAAAAAAACAACGAGGGAAAACTTTTAGCTGTTGCTGAAAAAATAGAAAGTATATTATTATAAATTTATGAGCTATTTAAATCAGAATATAAATAAATTTGCTGAGTACCCTTTCACAAGACTGAGAAGTTTATTATCTAGAGATATAAAAATAAAAGAAACTAAAATATTAGATTTATCAATAGGGCAGCCACATCATAAGTTTCCTTCTTTTGTGAAGAAAATATTGTCTGCAGAAAACTCTAAATGGAATCTTTACCCACCAATAAAAGGAATTCCAATTTTGAGAAATGCATATTTAAAATGGTTGCAAACAAGGTTTAGTCTGAAAAAGTCTTTTTTTAATGATGAAAATATTTTACCATTATCTGGTACAAGAGAAGGTCTTTTTTCTATATCATTAGCTTTGTCAGTTAAGCAAATTATAGTACCCAATCCATTCTATCAGGTATATTTAGGCGCTTCATTATTTAACAACGTACCTTTAGTTTTTTTGAATACAGGACAAAAAGAAAATTATTTACTGGATTTAGAAAAACTACAAAAAAAAATAAAAAATAAAACTTCTTTAATATATTTTTGTAATCCTTCTAATCCTCAGGGGAAATGCGCATCATCAGATTATTTACAAAAGCTAATAAGTTTAGTTAGAAAAAATAATTCAATATTAGTATTAGATGAGTGCTACATAGATATTTATACCAGTAAAAGGCCTTTGGGAGCAATTCAGGTATGTCAAGAGAATGGTAAAAGTTTAAAAAATATTTTAATTTTTCATTCATTATCAAAGCGATCAAATTTAGCTGGGTTAAGGTCGGGCTTTGTGGTAGGAGATAAAAATATTTTGAAGCTATTTTCTAAATTGCGAGGTTATAGTGCTCCAACAATACCTTTGCCTATTCAAACTCTTTCTGCAAAGCTATGGAGTGATGAAAAGCATGTAGAGGAAAGCAGAAAAAATTATAATATTAAATTTAATTATGCTGATAAGGTTCTGGGTCCTTTTAATTGTTATAAAAGACCAGAAGCAGGATTCTATTTATGGATGAATGTAGGCAATGGAGAAAGGTTTACAAAAGAATTATATAAAAACTTTAGTCTTAAAGTTATGCCAGGAAAGTATCTATCAGAGGGAAAAAAAAATAATCCAGGAAAAGCCTTTGTTAGAGTTTCTTTAGTGCATAGCAACAATAAATCTAAAGAAGCTATAAATAAAATAGCAAGACAACTAAAATGTTCTCAAAAATAAAAAAAATTAATCTTAAGATAGCAATTTATAAGCTATTTATTTGTTTTTTTTATTTGATAGGAGCAGTTTCTGTCACTATATCTCTATATACTTATAATGATTTTGATCCCTCGTTTTTTACAGTAAATAATGAGCCTCCTTTAAATGCTTTAGGTTTATTTGGTTCAAATCTGAGCTCACTATTATTTGTTATTTTAGGGGATGCATCTTGGTTAATTCCAATTTGCATGATTTTTTTATTAAGAGTAGTAATATTGAGTAAATATAGCTTTTCTAGTTTTATAATTCGCTTTCTAGGGGTAATTTTTTGTATTCTTATTATTTCCATTTCTCTAACAAGTATAGGAATGAACTCAGGATTTTTTGGAAAGACTATTATAGTTAAGTTTAGAGCTTTAGAAGCTGATATAAATCAATATGAAAAAATCATTCTTTACATTAGCTTATTTATATTTTCTATAGCACTGTTGATTCTTACTTCAATGACTAAATTAGGTTTTTTTATAATATCCTATAAACTTTTTAAAAAATTATTGGGAGTAATAAAAAAAATATATTTACTATTCTTTCATAGAAAAAGACTCTTTCAAAATAGAGTCAGAAATATCAAAAAAGAATCAGCTTCTAACAGGAAAGCTTTAACAAATCATAAAATGAATTTCATTTTACCAAAACTTGAATTTTTAGATGATGTAGTATCTTCAAAAAAATATAGGAGTGAAAATATTAACCTTCAGGCAAAAGGTCTAAAAAAAGTATTAGATGATTACGGAATAAAAGGATCTATAATTAATGTAAAAGAAGGCCCTATAGTAACAAGGTATGAATTAGAACCAGCCCCTGGCACTAGGTCGTCAAGAATCATCAGCTTGTCTGATGATATAGCGAGATCTATGTCTGCAAAGTCAGCAAGAGTTTCTGTTCTTTATGGAAAAAATGCTTTAGGTATAGAATTACCAAATAAAAATATTGATATAGTTTTTTTAAAAGAAATTCTTTCTTCTGAGTCTTTTTTGAAAGGTGATGGCCTTTCTATAGCTTTAGGTAAAGATATTTCAGGAAAGCCTCTTATAGCAGATTTAAGTAAAATGCCTCATTTATTAGTAGCAGGAACAACTGGCTCTGGGAAGTCAGTTTCTATAAATGCTATGATATTATCTCTTCTTTATAAATTTTCATATACACAATGTAAATTTATACTAATTGATCCTAAAATGTTAGAACTTTCTGTTTATGAAGGAATTCCTCACTTGCTTCATCCCGTTGTAACTGATCCTAGAAAAGCAGTATTTGCCTTGAAGTGGGCAGTTAAAGAGATGAATGAGAGGTACAAACAAATGGCAAACTTAAATGTAAGAAATATAGAAAGCTATAATCAGATAATCTCTAAAAAGGAATATAAAGAAGGAAAATTAGTTAAGAAAGTACAGATAGGATTTGATAGTACTTCTGGCAGGCCAATATATCATAATAAAGAAATTGAGATTGCACCTCTTCCTTTTATAGTAATTGTTGTAGACGAGATGGCTGATTTAATGTTAGCCGCAGGTAAAGATATTGAAGTTTCCATACAATCTTTAGCACAAAAAGCTAGGGCGGCAGGAATACATCTTATTTTGGCTACTCAAAGACCTTCTGTTGATGTTATAACTGGGACTATTAAAGCTAACTTGCCCTACAGAATTAGCTTTCAAGTTACCTCTAAAATTGATTCGAGGACTATATTAGGTGAGCAGGGTGCTGAACAGCTTTTAGGTAGAGGAGATATGTTATTTATGGCAGGAGGTGGTTATACAGAGAGAGTTCATGGACCTTTTGTTAGTGACCAAGAAATTTTAAAAGTATCTAATTTTATAAAATCTCAAGGTAAGCCTGATTATCAGCATTATATTACACAAGGAGAAGACGAGGGCTCTGATGATTTTTCAACTGAAGAAGAATTAGACCCTCTCTATAATAAAGCTCTTAGTCTAATTAGAAAAGAAAGAAGAGTCTCTACAAGTTTTTTGCAAAGACATTTTGCAATTGGGTATAATAGAGCTGCTAGAATTGTAGACACCTTTGAAAAAAAAGGAATAGTAAGCTCTGCCAATTCAATGGGAAGAAGAGAGGTTTTAATTAATGAATAAATCTTATTTTTTTCAACTTTCCTGCTTTTATCTTTTTATTTCTTTTTTTCTTTTAGTGCAGCTAAAGGCGGAAGACATTCATGCGGATTTACTAAATAAATTGAATGAAAGCTTTCCAGCAGAAATTTATTTTAACCAGATTGATAGTGATAATAAGAAATCAAATGGCTGGATGGTTATAGGCCAGAAAGGTTTAGCCAGAGTAGAGTTTGAACCACCTAATCATCTTATTATGGTAGCAGACGGTAACTGGCTAATAGTACATGATGCACAATATGATAGAACAAGCTATCTTCCATTGGATAGAGGTATCTTGGGATTGTTATTAAATTCAGAAAAAATTAGTCATGATAATCAACTATTAGTTACCAAAAATAAAGATAAGTTATACTATTCATTAATTTCTGAAAATTTTAAAGGTACGGAACTCAGGATCTTTTTTAATAAGGAATTTAAAGAATTAAAAGGGTGGAATATTATAGAAAATAATGAAACCACTATAATGATAAAAATATTAGAAGTTCATAAAATCAATAATTTAGAAACACTAGATAAGAATATTTTTAAATTTCCTGAATTTATGAGAGCTAATCTTAAAGGTTTTCTAGGGCCATATGATAGAAAACTAAAGAAAATCCCTACTGGTAAAACGTATTAGTTCATTAGTACATACCCAAACTTATTTTTAATAATTTTCATCTCTAGTTTTGAGTAGACTATTTTTTTTCTTATTCTAGAAATAAGGGTTTCTAAAACTCTTGTATTTATAGAGTCTACTTTTTCCAGTCGTAATCCCCAAACTATATATAAAAGATTTTTTTTTGTTATAGCTTTGCCATTATTTTTTATCAGCACATCTATTAATTTAAATTCTTTTTCTGTTAGCTTTAATATTTTTCCACTTTTATTAGTTAAGCTAAAATCTCTATGATTTATATTAAAATCTAAATTATTAACATTGTTTTTAATCTTATTTAATATTTCTTTATATAAATCTAAAACTTTAATTGGTTTAAAAAAAAATCTCAGACTTTCCATAGTATTCAAAGTAATATTTTCTTTTTTAGTTGTAACAATTATATTATTTCTTTTCTTATTAGAAAAAGAATTTATTAATTTTACAAAACCTTTAGAGCTGTCATCAAGTATTAATAAAGATTCATTTAAATTAATATTTTCTATAAAATCAATTCTTTTTATGATAAAGCTTTTTTTTATTTTTGAGAGGCTTTCTAAAGACTCAAAAATACTAGCATCCTTTCCAAGGTAGTAAATTATTTTCATAATAATTAGCTTCCTCTTTCTCCAAAAATTAAACTTCCTATTCTAACCGTGGTTGCACCACATATAATTGCTTCCTTATAATCATTGCTCATACCCATGCTAATATTTTCGATATTCTCTTTTTTACAAAGCTGGTACATGCTTTCAAAGTATTTCCTAGGATTCTTTTCAGCAGGTGGCATGCACATAGCTCCAGTAATTTTTAAGTTATATTTTTTTTCACACATATTTAAAAAATCCTGAAAATCAGAAGGATTAACTCCTCTTTTTTGAGGCTCTTCTCCAATATTTACTTGAATAAAAACTTTAGGAATTTTAAAGTTTTCATTTTTTAAAATAGATAGCTTCTTAGCAGAGCTTTCTGTATCTAAAGTTTCTATAACGTCAAAAACTTTTACTAATTCTTTAATTTTTTTTGATTGAAGTGCGCCTATAAAATGGAGTTGTGCAATTTTTTTATCTTGATTGCTCCATTTTTCTATAGTTTCTTCCAGTCTATTTTCCCCAAATGATTTATGTCCTGCTGAAGCTAAAGCTTTAATTTTTTTAATGTTTTGTTTTTTAGATACGGCTACTACATTGATGCTTTTATAATCTCTGTTGATCTTATTACAAGTAAGCTTTATGTTTTCAATTATTTTTTTATAATTATCAATTACAGACATTTTCAGTACTATTTAATATGTCTAAAATATATCACTTTATACTATTATGAAAATAAATTCTATTTTTATGAAAAACTATATTTCTAAAAGAAAAAACCTATGGGTTTTTTTTGATGAGGAAAGAATTTTTGATGAAGTAGCTTTTTTAAAGTCTTTGCCTTCTAATAAAGTTGCTGGTGTTGTAGTAAGAACAAAAAATAAAAAAACCTTATATAAAAAAACAAAGTTGATTTCAAAAATATGCAGGATGAAAAGATACAAGTTAGTTGTATCTTCAAACCCTCAAATAGCAATGGCAGTAGGGGCATACGGAGTACATTTTTCAAGAAAGACTAAAAATATTAGATTATTTAAAAAGTTATTTTATTCTTGCTCTTATCACGGCTTTTCTGATAAACGAAGAGCGCAAAATTTGAAAGTAAAAAGTGTCTTTATTTCTCCTTTATTTAAAACTACTAGTAGTAGCAAAAAAAAACCGCTAGGATTAACAAGGTTGTTATTTTTTTCTAGATCGTTAAAATGCGATATAGGTGTTTTGGGGGGAGTAAATAATAAAAATATCTTTAGTTTGAGAAACAAACAAATAAAGCATATTGGTGGAGTTAGTTTGTTTTTTTGAACCAAGTTATTTTGCTAATTATGTTGTCTTTAAAAAATATTTCTGTGCAATTTGGAGGTATAAAAGCTCTTACAGATGTGAGCTTTGAAGTAGAAAAAAATAGTTTATTTTCTATTATAGGACCTAATGGTGCAGGTAAAACCACGTTATTAAATGTAATATCAGGCAGGTACACGCCAATATCTGGAGAAATTTTTTACCAAGGTAAAAAATTGAATCAGGTTCATCCTAATAAAAGGGCTTCTTTAGGGATTGGAAGAACATTCCAGAATCTAGCATTATTTAATCATATGACAGTTCTTGAGAATATATATATAGGCAGGCACCATTTATTAAAAAACAATTTTATCAAAGGTTCTTTTTATTGGATTTTAGGAGGGCAAAAGGAAGAAGTAAAAAATAGAATTGAGGCGGAGAAAATTTTAGATTTTTTAGAAATTAGTGACATAAGAAAAAGCCCGGCTGGAACTTTA
>MDTA01050674.1_pt1 | contig 11076 bp, 8 predicted proteins | sample 811151 | NCBI WGS metagenome assembly MDTA01 (sample SAMN05326648, study PRJNA326480) | marine metagenome | isolation source: seawater | place: Indian Ocean: South | collected 2010 | reverse complement strand
AGAAAATCTAGATAATTACTATTTTTAAGCGCAGCCAAAGTCATAACCCCTCTTCCACCTGCTCCGTATCCAGCAACCCTCTTTCCACATTCTTTTTTGGATTTAATATAATTATCTAGATTTGAAATACCTTTTCTAATTTTCTTTGATAATTTTAGATAGTATTTTAAATCATTGAATTCTTTTGGTGTTTTGACATCAGGCAAAGACTTAATTTTATTTTTCTCTGTTTTCTGTGCAACAAAAATTAGAGAATTAGCTCTTCTATCTTTATTATCCACGAGGTCAAAATCAATAATTTGATATCCATGTAATTTTAAGAATTTTTTTGCCGATTTTTCGGTTAAATAAATTGAATGCTCATGTTCAAATAAACAATATTCATTATTTTTAAAAATTTTTTCGAGATCGTGCACTTCAATAACCAAGATTGAGTCATCGTTCAATAATTTATTAGTCATCTTAAGAAACTCACCTGGGTTAGGAAGATGATCAAATGTATAAGTCAATAAAATTACATCAAAACTAATTTTTTTTTTTACAAAATAATTAATTGATTTTTTTGTATATAGATCATTTATTGTTTCAATATTATTTAAGTTGGCTATTTCAGAAAGTTTCTTTGAAGGCTCATAACCTAACACATTAAACCCTAATTTTTTAAATTCAGCTAATTGTTTCCCATCTCCTGAACCGATTTCTAAAACTGATTTATTTGAACTTTTATTGAAATATTTGGTTTTTATATTCTTTGCTAGTTTCTTCATAAATTTATTAGCTTTTTGAGAGTGAGCTACTGAATACTGATAATCTAAGTAATATCTATCTACATCTACATCATGTTGAGTTTGAACGACAAAACAATCCTCACATATATAGATATTGATATCATGAAGAAACTCTTTTCCTATATCTTTCTTTTTAACAAATTCATCAGTCAAAGGCATATCTTTGAGGTGAAGGATTTTTTTCAGATTTTTTGAATTACATATTCGACAACAACTAAGTTTAGTAATCTTATTCATAATTCTTTTCCAAAAGTTTTTGTTTATATTTTTTAATTTGATACAGCATTATCTTACTAACTCGTTCTCCATCGCCTCTTTTTTTGTACCATTCAGAAGTCAAATCAATAGCATCGACAACTGATAAAATTGGTTCCCATCTAAGTTTTTTTTTCGCTTTAGAAATATCTAACTGCAAGAGTTTAGATTCATGAAATTTATTATTACTTACTTCTTTGATTTCAAAATCAAAATTTTTTCTGAACTTATTTATAATCCATTTAACATTTTTACAATCTTTTAGTCTCGGACCAAAATTCCATGCCTCAGAAAATTTTCCACTATCATTATATAAAGATTTAGCAAGTGTGATGTATCCACGTAATGCCTCTAATACATGTTGCCAAGGTCTAGTATGATTTTTGTTTCTAAGAATCAAAGTCTTATTCTTTTCAATGGATTTAAATAAATCAGGTATTAACCTATATTCTGAATAGTCACCCCCGCCAATTACATTACCAGCTCTTGCAGTTGCAATCCCAATACTTTTATTATCCTTACTAAAGTAAGAAGATCTATAAGAGTTTGTAATTAGTTCACAGCAAGCCTTACTACTACTATATGGATCATGTCCACCCAAAGAATCTTTTTCATTATAACCTCTTATTAAATTTTGATTCTCATATACTTTGTCACTAGTTACAATTACAACCGATTTTACATCTTTACAAGATCTCAATGACTCTAAAAGATTAAAAGTACCTATCACATTTGTAGTAATAGTTTTTTGTGGATGAGTATATGATTTTTTTACAATTGGTTGAGCAGCAAGGTGAAAAACAATTTCAGGTGAAAAATCTTTAATTTTTCTTTCAAGTTTCTTATAGTTTAATATATTTCCAAAATTGGAGTCTATTCCATCTGCAATATTGGACTCATAAAATAGACTTTTTTTTTCTGGTTTAAGTGAATAACCACAAACAACAGCACCAAGACTTTTCAACCACATAACAAGCCAGCCACCTTTAAAACCAGTGTGTCCTGTTATAAATACTTTTTTTTTATTCCAAAAAGTATCTTTCATGACCAAGTTTTCCAGGGCGCATCACCCCTATTCCAAAGTTCTTCAAGTAGATTTTTATCTCTGAGTGTATCCATTGGTTGCCAGAAGCCATCATGAAAAAAAACTGAAAACTGACCCTCTGAGGCAAGAGATTCCATTGGTTTTTCTTCCCAAACACAATTATCTCCATCAATTCTATTAATCACATCCTTGGATAAAACAAAAAAACCAGCATTAATCCAATTCTCAGTAGGTTTTTCTTTAAAACTTTTTACTTTACCTCTCTCTATTGCCAGAGATCCAAATCTACCTGGTGGTTGCGTTGCTGTTACTGTTGCTAGTTTGCCATTTTTAATATGCTGATTAATAGCTTTTGATATATCAATATTTCCAACTCCATCTCCATATGTAAAACAAAAGTTATCATCGTCATCTAAATAGCGAGAAATTCTTTTCAACCTTCCACCAGTGAGGGTTTTCTCACCTGTATCAACTAAGGTTACATTCCAATCCTCAGCATAATTATTATGATAAGAGGTCTGATTATTTCTTGTATTTATTGTTATGTCTGTAAGGTGTAATGAGTAATTAAAAAAATATTCTTTGATTAAGTAACCTTTATAACCACAACATATTATAAAATCATTGATTCCATGTTGTGAATATTGCTTCATTATATGCCATAGGATTGGTTTACCTCCAATTTCAATCATTGGTTTTGGTTTAAGATGGGTTTCCTCTGATATTCTTGTTCCTAAACCACCTGCTAAAATTACTGCTTTCATAATTAATTTTTCTTTTATTTAACTAAAGGTTTATATGCTATTATTTCATGGTTAAAAATTGGAATACCCCTTATAACAGAATATAAAACATCTATATAATTTGTTTTTACCTCTTCAGAGATACCAGTATTCAAATATAAATTAGTGTAATTAATTCCAGATTGAAAAGTCAGGGCTAAGAGTTTCATCCCCTCATTATCGTCTAATAAATCATTAATAAGAAAAATCTTTTCCCATTGAGCGTTAAGTTGTGCTTGGAAATCAAATTCGACTTCAACTCCTTTAGTCTTACAGTCTTTGATATGCATATTTAGTTTTCTTATTAAAATAAATGCTAAATGATCCCAAATAAAATAACTGTGATATCTAAAAAAATTTTTGCTTAATTTTTTTTTTGGCATTAAATCTTGAATTTCTACTAGATCCGTAACTATTCCAAAATATCTGTCACCAACATTTTCTTTTTCCCACCTTTTTTCGCAATCTTCACCAGGGCGAATATTTAAATTATCGACAAGTGGAAAATCTAAAAACAAAGCACCTTTTTCACAATGATGTTTTAAGATATAAGCTGAATGAGAATAAGCAGATGAAATTTTATCAGTGTCATCATTTAGATAATTTTTATTCTCAGATGACTTTAAAAGCATATATTTTAAATGCTTACCTTTCATAATTATGGATGACATCCAACCTAATAGTTCATGATATCCAAACTCTTGACAAAGATTAAAGAGAGAGTCCTTTATTACTTCATTATTGGAAACTTTATTTGCATGACAAGCATGAACGAATTCTAAGTCAGACTCATTATTATCCTGAATGCATTTAACAACTTTTTGAATTGCATTTTTCCCAACTAATTTATCATCATCACCTAACCACCATGCCCAATCGGCATCTTCTGGGATGACTTTGGATAAATTCTGAAAGTTTACATATTGCGATAATTTATTAGGTGGTATTATTTTTTTCTCATTATATATATGAATTTTTATTTTGGTTTTTAGATTATTTAGATATTCATAAGTTCCATCATCAGAACAAGTATTTGAAATTGCAATTTCCAAATCCACTGAATCAGGCAAATTTTGATTTATTATTGATTCTATTGTCTTTTTAAGACATTCAATCCTATTAAAAGTTGGTATAGCAACTACAAATTTTAATTTTTTCATAATATTTTAAATTTAAAACAGTTACTAACGAGCAATAATTATGCCACATTCAATCTCTTTTTACACAAGTAAAAGTTAGCTGATTAAATGCTTAATGTTCAATAGATTGGCACAATATTTGTAGGGTTTTACAATTAAAATTTTAGCATATGTATAACATTGAATCCTTAAATTATTCAGATGTTCTGAATTCAAAATCATATTTTGATTACTCGTATGGAAATATAACTAAAGGAATCAACCTATTTAGCGAATTAGTAATTACGAACCCTCATGATGCCAATCTATGGGTAGAATTGGGCTTCGCATATCTAAAAAATATTGAATTTAGCATGGCTAAAAAATGTTTTGATACAGCTTTTGATATTGACCCATTTAACCCTAATACCAATTGTGCACTTGGATTATATTATTATGAATCTGGCTATTTTAGAAAAGCACGACAATTTTATGTTAATACGTTGAAAATTGACAAAAATTCTGAGTGGGGAAAATTAAATTTATCTCTTCTTGAACAAACCGTTGGTAACAATCGTGTAGGGCTTGAATTGTATGAAAATCGTGAAAAAGAACAATGCCTATCTCAACATGAAGAATTCCAACATTCTCAAATACAAGAATTAATTTCTCTAAATACTTCTTTAAAAAATAAAGTAATTTTGGTTATTGGAGAACAAGGATTTGGAGACCAATTAATGATTTGTTTATATTTAAAAAAATTGATATCTCTCGGTTTTAAGGTCACATACTTAGTAAACGAAAAATTATTTACTTTTCTTAAAAATATTTCCGATTTAAAAGGAATTAAAATAAAAAAAGAATTATCAGATAAAGATTTAAGGGAGTCTGACTTTAAGGTTTTTAGTATGAGTATCCCATATCTATTTTATAAATCTAAACTTAATTTTACAGGTTTAAATATAAAAAAATCTCAATTGACTAAATCTTTTAAGAATTACCCATCAGAAATAAAAAAATTATTTACTAATCGAAAAATTAAGGTGGGATTAGCTTGGAGTGGAAGGCCTAGTCAGATAAGAAATTCTTTTAGATCCATTAGATTAGAATTCTTGGATAAAATATTTAAATTAACAAACTATGAGTTTTTTATATTACAAAAAATATCAAACAATAAAGAAGAAAAAAAAATATCAAAATATAAAAATTTACATAACATTAGTGAACATTTAGATAACTTTAGTGATACAGCTTTTTTTACATCAAAAATGGATCTAGTTATTTCCACATGCACATCCTTAGTTCATCTTTCAGGTCTACTTAACAAAAAAACATTTTTGCTTTTATCGAAAATTCATGATCCAAGATGGAATTATGATAAGGAAAAAGTTTTATATGATAGTGTTAAAATCTTTAAACAAAGAAAATTAAATGATTGGTTTGAGCCTTTAAATAAAATTTATAAAATTTTATATCATAATCTTAACAAAATTCGAAGATAACAAATTCATTTATTTCTTCGATGTATTTTTTTGTGGCATACTAATTGCTGTAGTGTTTCATGGATCAAAATAATTTCTTAGAAAATAACACCAACGATTCTTTCATAAGAATTTTAGAAGAATCAATTAAAAATAATAATCATTTAGCTCTAAATAATGAATTATTAACTATTATCAAAGACTTTTTTGTTAAACAAACTTACCATAGTCGAAAAAAAAACTCATCTAATCCCTTTAATAAATATGGAAGAAAATGTTTCTCACAATCAGATGAGGATGGAATAACATTTGAAATAATAAAGAGATTAAATATCAAAAAAGGTTGTTATGCTGAATTTGGAGTTGGCGATGGAATGGAAAATAATACACTGCTTTTAGCCTCACTTGGATGGAGGGGGTTTTGGGTTGGAGGAGAAGACCTTGTTTTTGAACATCCTTCAGATAAAAGATTTACTTATACAAAAGAGTGGATAACTCTAGATAATATTATCGAAATATGTAAAAAAAGTATGAGAAAAATGAATATCAAGAATTTAGATGTAATTTCTTTAGATTTAGATGGAAATGATTTTCATTTTTGTGAATCGTTATTAAAAAATGATTTGTGTCCAAAACTTTTTATAGTCGAATATAATTCAAAGTTTTTTCCTCCGATCAAGTTTGTAATGCAATATGATAAATATCACAACTGGCAACTTGATGATTATTATGGAGCTTCCCTTGAAAGTTTCAATACTCTGTTTGAGAGTTATAATTATAAACTTGTGTGTTGTAATTCTCATACAGGTACTAATGCATTCTTTGTAAAAAAAGAATATTTAAAATATTTTAAGGAGGTACCCGACTGCATAGACGAAATTTTTATGGAACCTAATTTTGATTTAGCGTGTAAATTTGGTCATTTCTCATCCAGCAAAGTAATAAATCAAATTATGAATCATACAACTTAGATTTAATTCTTACTAAAATGTTTAATTAAAGAACAAATGGAAAAAGTTTGTAAAAGTTTCTTGATTTAGTAAGATTTTTTTATCATCATCATCAAATTCTGCTCTACCACCATAATAACGAGATACTAATGATATCACCTCAATAAAATCTTTTTTTGTTATTGTATCACGATCAATAGCATTAAAGATTAAAATTAATTTAGTTAGAAGAGAAATCAAAAATATAACATAAAACTTCTCTTTAGCATTAAAATCCTCATTAGTGAAAATATTTATATTGCTGAATAACTCATGCAGAAAATATTTCTTATCTAGATAGGTAAATGTTGAGATAAATTTGTTATACTTTTGAAGTTTTGCTCTTTCAAAAACTAATCTCAATTCATTTTTATTTTTTTCTATATAATTTTTTTTGTAGATTTTTTTAATTAAATCACAGAGTTTATTTTTAAGATTTTTATTCAAAAAATTCTCAAAAAATATCTTTGAGAATTCTAGTTGTGAATCAGTTTCTGGTGTTTTTGAAAATTTAAAATTAATAAAAAAATCTTTGATATAATTAAAAGTTTTCTCTATCTCTTTTAAACTTTTTGCGTTATTAAAATTTTCATTTATAATTTGATTCGTAACACTTAAACATATTTCCAAAGAAATATTTTCATCATTATATAATTGATAAAGTAAATTAAAAACTTTCTCACCCTTAACAGCATAAATATTTGATCTAAGTTCATCTGGAATAATTTTAAAATCACCGTAAACTGTCTTCTTTTTTTTGTTTAAAATTCTAAGAGGTTCTTTATCATCAAAAATCATCCTTGAAATCTCAGGACAACTTAACAGACATGACGATATTTCTTTTTTACCAAATTCAATTCGTTTTCTAGGAAAACTTGCACATATTGGTGCTAACAAATCTTTAGTATGATGTTTTTGTATATTACACAGATTGTCGTTATCTAAAAATGAACACCTTTTATCTTTATCTACTTTTATTGTACCAAATTTATCATTAGAGCAAAAAGGATTTAAAGATATATTTTTTTCAAATTCTGGATCCTTTAGTTCTTTGTATTTTCTAAAGGTTTCAAGGTCCAAATCTATTGACCATCCGATACAACAGGAATTTGGACATTTAGATCCAATGCACTTGAAATTATCGTAATAAGATGGCTGGTACATATTGATAAAAAGCAAATTTTGTACCAATCTAATTTAAAAAGACTTTTATTTCTTTTACTTGTTCAATTTATAGAAACTAAAGATTATATCTTTAGGAAGAACTCTTTGAATTATTGCTAGTAAAAAACAAATTATTGATAAAATAAATGTTAAAAATTTGCTTCTGTAAATATTTTTTATTCTCTGATAATTTTTTGTATCTAAGCTGTCTAAATATCCAGATTGAAAATTATGAAAGTTATGTTTGAGAAAAAGTTTATTTAAATTCTCCTGATTAAAATAACTGAGATGTGGTGAACTCATATTTTTTTGCCATAGCCTCTCATAAAACTTTGAATAACCAAGCTTCATCATAATATCTGAAATTTTAAATATTATACCATTTGAGGACGGAAGATTTACGATTACTGAACCATCAATTTTCAATACTTTTTTTAATTGTTCTATCACATTGTCAAGGCCATTTAAATGTTCAAAGACATCATTAAATATAATGAAATCAAATTTTTCTTTAGTTTTTTTATGAATTTGCTCAGGTAAGGATAACTTGAATAATTTTATTTCAGATTTAAATTTTTTTTTTAATCTTCTAAGGCTTTTGTTTGATGCCTCTGAACCCGCAATAGATATCTTTAATTTAATACATTCTTCAATGAAATAGCCATCACCTGAACCAATTTCCAGAATTTTTGGATCATTCTTAATCTTGATAATTTGCCTTAAAATTTTTTTAAAATTTTTCTTTCTTAAATTTTCAATCCCTAAAACATCTTGACCGTAACCTGGCTTGAGGTTAGAAAAATAATAATTACACGCACTACATTTAAAACAAAAATCATAATTTTTTATTACTTTTTTGTTACATATAAAACATTTTTTTTTCATTTAAAACTTCTATTAGTCTACTCAAATTCGACAGTTCCAGGAGGTTTCGAAGTGAAATCGTAGCAAACTCGGTTTATTCCAGGCACTCTATTAATAATTTCATTCGAACATCTTTTTAAGAAGTCATCTTCAAATTTAAAGGCTTCAGCTGTCATCCCATCTACTGAGGTTACTGCCCTAAGAACACAAATTTTTTCATATGTTCTATTGTCTCCCATTACACCCACTGTTTTTACTGGAAGTAAAACGCAAAAAGCTTGCCAGATTTTATCATAAAGACCCTCTTGTTTTATCAAATTTATAAATATCGCATCTGCTTTCCTTAATATTTTAATATTTTTTTTATCAACACAACCAAGCAGTCTTATTGCCAGACCGGGACCTGGGAATGGATGCCTTTCTGTAAATGACTCAGGTATATTTAATTCTTTACCAAGCATTCTTACTTCATCTTTAAATAACTCTTTTAGAGGTTCCAGTAATTTGAGTTTCATTTTTTTTGGAAGTCCACCAACATTATGATGTGATTTAATTGTAACTGAAGTTTTACCAATTTTAGATAAGGATTCTATAACATCAGGATATAAAGTACCTTGAGCCAAAAATTTAACATTTCTTTGTTGTGAAGCAAATTTCTCAAATATTTTTATAAATTGATTCCCAATAATTTTTCTTTTTTTTTCAGGATTACTTACACCTTGTAATTTTTTATAAAAAATTTTACTAGCTTTTATTATTTCTAACTTTATTTGAAAATGTTTTTTAAAGAGTGTCTCTATCTGTGCACTCTCTCCCTCTCTCATAAGTCCAGTATCAACAAAAACACAGATTAACTTTTTACCAATAACAGAATTTATCAATACAGCTGTAACAGTTGAATCAACTCCTCCTGACAAACCACATATTACTTTGTCCTGTCCAACTTTTTTTTTTATCTCCTCTATAATCTGATTTTTAAAATATTTCATATTCCATTTACGTGAACATCCACAAATATTTTTAATAAAATTATTAATTATTTTTTCTCCCCCAATGGTATGAACAACTTCCGGATGGAATTGCACTCCAAATATTTTTTTTTTTTAATTCTGAATTACGGCAAACTCACAATTTTCAGTTGACGCAATTTGTTCAAAATTATTTGGAACTTTAAAGACCTTATCTGAATGACTCATCCAAACCTGATTTTTTTTTTTTAGAAAAACATTTTCTAATAGTGGTGATTTTTTTTTTAATGCAATGTTTGTCTTTCCAAACTCCCTGTCTTGCGATGGTATGATCGTTCCACCAAATTGCTGGGTTATTAGCTGTAAACCATAACATATTCCTAAAATGGGAATGTCTAGTTCATAAATATACTTAGATATTTTTGGAGAATTTGGTTCATCAACTGACTTAGGTCCGCCAGAAAAAATAATTCCTTTAATAAAACCTTCTTTAAATGTTTTTTTTTTAATATCACTGAAGGAAATTATCTGACTAAAAACACCTAATTCTCTAATTCTTCTTGCTATTAACTTAGTAACTTGCGAACCAAAATCAATTATTAGTATTGATTCTTTCATTTATTGAGCTGATAATTGGGGGATTCTCTGGTTATTGAAATACTATGCACATGACTCTCATTTAGACCTGCAGATGTAATTTTTATGACTTTAGTTTTGTCCTTAAAATCTTTTATATTCTTATTACCAGTATAACCCATTGAGGCTTTCAATCCTCCAATTAATTGTTCAATAATTTTCACAACAGTCCCTCTATATGGAACTCTTCCCTCTACCCCTTCAGGTACAAACTTATCATCATTAATTATTTCTTCTTGAAAATATCGATCAGCAGAACCTCTTCCCATAGCAGCAATTGACCCCATACCCCTGTAAGATTTATAGGTTCTTCCATTTGAAAGGAATATTTCTCCTGGTGATTCATCAGTTCCTGCAAACAAAGAACCAATCATAACAACATCAGCACCAAAAGCTATAGCTTTTGCTACATCACCCGAATACTTTATTCCTCCATCAGATATAATTGGTATATTATTTTTCCTCGCAATTTTATAAGTCTCAGAAATAGCGTGTAATTGGGGCACGCCTACTCCTGCAATGATTCTTGTTGTACAAATTGAGCCAGGACCAATACCTACTTTTAAGGCATCAGCACCAGCTTTAATTAAATCTTTTGCTGCTTCAGCTGTAGCAATATTTCCAACGATAACTGGAAGTTTTGGGAAATTTTTTTTTGATTTCTTTAAGGTTTCAAAGACATTTCTAGAATGACCGTGAGCCGTATCAATTACTATCACATCAACACCTGCTTTTTCAAGAAATTTAATTCTTTCAATCCCTTGCAGATCTCCCACGCAAACGGCTGCTCCAACTAATAACCTACCCAACTTATCCTTAGATGCAAGTGGGAATTTTTCAGCTTTTTCAATATCTTTAACTGTTATTAAACCCACACATTTAAAATCTTTGTCTACAACTAACAGCTTTTCAATTCGATGTTTATGCAATAATTTTTGTGCTTCATCCATAGAAATATTCTCTGAAACTGTTATTAAATTATCTTT
>MDTA01171561.1_pt1 | contig 11077 bp, 8 predicted proteins | sample 811151 | NCBI WGS metagenome assembly MDTA01 (sample SAMN05326648, study PRJNA326480) | marine metagenome | isolation source: seawater | place: Indian Ocean: South | collected 2010 | reverse complement strand
TGAAGCTTCAAGTCATGGTTTGCATCAAAAAAGACTAGATCATATAAATTTTAAAGCTGGAATTTTTACAAATTTAAGCCAGGACCATTTAGATTACCATAAAACAATGCGATCATATTTTAATGCTAAGTTAATTTTATTCAAAAATATTTTATCAAAAAAAAATGTTGTAATTACTGATAAATCCATAGATCAATTCTCTAAAATTAAAAAAATTTCAATAAAAAAGCAACTTAAACTAACTGAAACAAGCAAAATTGAAAAAAAAATAAAAAAAATATCAAATCTAAATTTTAACTCAATTCAGCTAAAAAATATCGCAATGGCCGTAGCTGCAGCTAAATTATGCAATATCAGCGAAAGAAGAATTTTTAGAACACTAAAAAAAATTAGAGATGTAGATGGTAGGCTTGAGTTAGTAAAAATTTTTTCAAATAACATTAAAGTTTATTTAGATTTTGCACATACTCCCGAAGCATTATTAAAATCTTTACAAATATTAAAAAAACATCAAAACGATAATATTTCAGTTGTTTTTGGATGCGGGGGAGATAGAGACTTTAAGAAAAGGCCTTTAATGGCCAAGATTGCGAGTGAAAATTGTAAAAAGATTTTTGTTACAGATGATAACCCAAGAAGCGAAAAACCTGAGAAAATTAGAGATGAAATTTTAGCGAATATTAAAAATAAAAATTGTTTTAATATTGGTAGCAGAACTGCAGCTATTAAAACTGCAATAAAAAACGCTGATCCAAATGAAGTAATACTAGTTGCTGGTAAAGGCCATGAGACAGAGCAAATATACAAAAATAAGATTATTAAAATATCAGATAAAAAAATAATCAATAATTTAAAGATAAAAAAAAACTCAAACAAAAATAAAAATTTTGAGCAAAATAGAAAAATTTTAAGAGAAATAGTTAATGATAAATTTATTGAAAAATTTCATGGTCTTGCAATTGACTCAAGGGTTGTGAAAAAAGATAATCTATTTTTAACAATTCGCGGTAAAAACAGCGATGGCGCAAAATTTATTTCCAGTGCATTCAAAAAAGGTGCAAAAGGTATTATCTCCTCAAAAAGAATTAAAGAATATAAAAATAAAGTTATTAAAGTTGAAAATGAAACAAAATTTTTAAATAGTTTTGCATCAAAAAAACGAGCCAATACTAATGCTAAAATAATTGCTATAACTGGAAGCGCCGGGAAAACATCTCTTAAAAATTTAATAAATCACCTTCTGAAAAATTTTGGCAAAACAATTTGCTCTCCAAAATCTTACAACAATCACTACGGTGTACCATTGAGTTTATCTCATTTAAGTATAGAACATAAATTTGGAGTATTTGAATTAGGTATGAGTAAAAGTGGGGAGATCAATTCACTTTCAAAACTTGTACAGCCGCATATTGCAATAATTACAAATATTGGTGAAGCTCACATTGAGAATTTTAAGAATTTAAAGGGTATTGCAGATGCAAAGAGTGAAATTCTTAACAATCTAAAAAAAGGTGGAATAATAATTTTAAATCGTGATGACAAGTTTTTTAAATATTTAGAAAAAAAAGCAAAAATGAAAAAAATTAAAATAGTCTCTTTCGGAATTAGTAAAAATGCTGATATTCATCCGACTAATACTCACATTAGAAATAAAAAAGAATTAAATATTAAAATTTATGATGAAAATTTAAAAATAAATTTTAATAATTCTAATATTTATAATATTTTATCTTCAGTTGCTTTACTAAAAGTTCTTAAATTAAACTTAAAAAAAATTATTAATCTTTTTAATAATTTTGAACCTACAGATGGCAGAGGGAGAATACATAAAATTAAAAGATATAATAAAAATTTCAAACTTATAGATGAAAGTTATAATGCCAATCCGTTATCAGTTAAAACCGCCATTAGAAATTTTAAATCTATAAAAAAATCAAATTTTAAAAAATATTTACTTCTCGGAGATATGCTTGAATTAGGAAAAAAATCTGAAGAATTACATTATAAACTTTCTAAAGTTATTAACAACTCAGATATAGATAAAGTATTTATAAAGGGAGAGAAAACCTTACTTACATATAGAAAATTGAATAGAGAAAAACGAGGTAATATTTTTCAACACGAAGAAGATGTAGATTTTACTTTAAAAAATATTATAGCTAATAATGATTATTTAATGATTAAAGGTTCAAATGCAACAGGGTTGAATAAAATAAGTAAAAAATTAATAAAAAGCAGATAAATGTTATTTCATTTTTTCACATCTCTTGTCGATCAATATTCTTTTTTTAATGTTTTTAAATATTTAACTTTCCGGACAGGTTTATCTGTAATGACATCCTTAATAATTGTTTTTTTAATTGGTGCCCCTCTAATAAAAATTTTTTCTGAAAAAATGATAACAGGCCCAATAAGACAGGATGGACCTATTGATCATATTGTAAAAAAATCAGGAACGCCAACTATGGGTGGAGTAATTATTATCATTGGAATAATTTCAAGTACTTTGCTTTGGGCAGACTTAACTAATATTTACGTTTGGACTTTAATCTTTGTTTCTTTGAGCTTGGGTGCTTTGGGTCTTTTAGATGATGTATTAAAAATTAAATTCAAAAATTCAAGCGGATTAAAATCTAGATATAAATTTTCAGGTCAATTAATAATAGGAGTTCTCTCTTTATTTATATTGATAAACTATTCGGAACATGAGTATCTTCTTAATCTATATTTTCCTTTTTTTAAAAATCTAGTATTTCATTTAGGACTCTTTTTTATACCATTCGGTTTATTTGTGATCATTGGCGCATCTAATGCTGTAAACCTTACTGATGGTTTAGATGGTTTGGCTACTGTTCCAGTAATGTTAGTAGCTTTGTCCTTTACATTAATTTCTTATGTTGTCGGTAACACAATTTTTTCGGATTATCTTCAGATTCAATATATTCCAGATGTGGGTGAACTTTCAATTTTTTGCGGTTCAATAGTAGGATCTTGTCTAGGGTTTCTTTGGTATAATGCTCCTCCAGCAAAAATTTTTATGGGTGATACGGGCTCGCTTTCTCTAGGCGGATCTCTAGCTGCGATAGCAATTATTGTTAAACATGAAATAGTTCTAGCTATTATTGGCGGTTTATTTGTTTTAGAAACTATTTCAGTAATAATACAAGTAATATCATTCAAACTCACTGGTAAAAGAATATTTAAAATGGCTCCAATACACCACCATTTTGAAAAAAAAGGTTGGGCTGAGTCTACTATAGTTATACGTTTTTGGATTATAGCTATTATCCTGGCCTTAGTAGGACTCGCAACATTAAAATTAAGGTAATAGATGGCTTCAAAAATTGATTTAACAGAGCTATCATTTTTAATTTATGGCTTAGGCTTAACAGGTAAATCAGTAGTAAATTTTTTTAAGAAAAATAATATAAAAAATTTTCAAGTTTGGGATGAAAAAAATAAAGTTTTATTTAAAACAAAAAGAGCTTTAAATTTAAATAAAACTTTTAAAAATGTAGATTATATTATTTTAAGTCCAGGAATAAGCCTTAAAAAAGCTAAATACAAAGAACAACTCATTAAATATAAAAAAAAAATAATAACCGACTTAGATTTGCTATACTTATCACAAAAATTTCATAAGAGCATTGTTGTAACTGGAACAAATGGAAAATCAACCACTTGTAAGGTTTTACAACATATCTTAAAAAAAAAAAATTATAATCCTTTATTAGGTGGAAATATAGGTACTCCAATTTTGAGTCTAAAAATAAAAAAAAATAATTTTTTAGTTATTGAAGCCTCCTCTTTTCAACTTGAATACTCAAAATTTATTTGTCCTGACTTTAGTTTATTATTAAATATAACTAATGATCATCTAGATTGGCATGGGAGTATGAAAAATTATATAAATTCGAAACTAAAAATATTCCAAAACCAAAGAAAGGATCAATATTCTTTAGTTAATAGTAAATTTAAAAAAAAATTTAAACAAAATAAATTTAAAGGAAAATTAATTATTCCAAGTCTTAAGAATTATCTTTTTTTAAAACCTAAGATAAAGAATGAATATTTAGCATCAGATATAAATGATGAAAATATGGCTTTTGTTTTCTCACTTTCTAAATTGTTAAAAATAAGTAAGAAAAATTTTTTAAATTCTTTAAAAACTTTTAAAGGCTTACCCCATCGATATGAAATTTTCTTAAAACAGAAAAATTGCATCTTCATTAACGACTCCAAAGCGACGACATTTCAAGCAGTAAAATATGCTCTTAAAAATACAAAAAATATTTATTGGATAGTCGGTGGCCAACCAAAAAAGAATGACAAAATTCAACTTAAAGATTTAAAAAAAAATATTATTAAATCTTACTTAATTGGTAAAAGCATAAATTTTTTTAAAAAACAAATACAACAGGATGTGAAATATTTTGTTGCAAGAAATTTAGAAAATTCAATTATACAAATACTGAAAGACATACGTTTACTAAATAAAAAAAATAATTCAATTTTATTGAGTCCTGCTTCATCTTCATTTGATCAATTTTTGAATTTTGAAGATAGAGGAAATAAATTTAAAAAATTAAGCATAAAATATGCAAGAAAATATATTTAGATTTAAATTTTTTGATTATTGGCGAAATATTGACAAAAGAATTTTCTTTTGTTTTGTGATTTTGTTTTTTCTTGGTTTGTTTTTCTCATTTTCTTCAACATCATCACTAGCTGGTGAACGTTTAAACAAGGATTACTATTTTTTTTTTTCAAAGCATTTAATTTTTACTTTATTATCTTTATTTGTAATGATTTTTATTTCAGTAATAGAAACTGATCTCTTAAAAAAATTTGTTATTCCTTTATTCGTTTTATCCTTTATATTTTTGGCTTTAGTTCCTGTAATTGGAGTAGAAGTTAAAGGCGCAAAAAGATGGATAGATTTTTATTTTTTTAGAATCCAACCTATTGAACTTATGAAACCTTTTTTTATTTTAACAACTGTTAAAATCTTAACTTTAAAAAAATTCCAAAACTCTCAAGTTAAATATCTGTTAAGTTTTCTATTATTAATTTCGGTGATTATTCTTTTAATTGATCAACCTGATCTTGGACAATCTATATTATTAGTAGGGAGTTGGATAGCTACGGTCTTTATTTCTGGAGTAAGCGTAATATACATTACAATTTTTTTTTCAATTTTCTTGATTTCAATAAGCACTTTGCTTTTTGTTATGCCAGAAAAATTTGGTTATATTATTAATCGTCTTGTTTCATTTGTAGACCCAACAAAAGGAGACAAATTTCAATCGTCCTCTGCAATGGATGCAATAAAATTAGGAGGTCTGAAAGGACAGGGAATGGGTGAGGGAGTATTAAAGGATAGCGTGCCCGAAGCTCACACAGATTATATTATAGCAATAATTTCAGAAGAATACGGATCAATAATTTCAATACTTATAATTTTAATATTTTTATATATTGCTTTTAGAATTATCAAAAATTGTTTAAATCATGATGATCAAATGATTAAAATCTCTTTATGTGGTCTTTCAACACTATTGATATTTCAGACATTTATTCATGTTGGAGTTAACACTAGCTTAATTCCTACAACGGGAATGACATTACCTTTCCTAAGTTATGGTGGATCCTCTTTGATAGGTAGCGCCATACTTGCGGGAGTAATTTTAAATTATACAAAAAATAGATCTTTTATAAATGAGTAATAAAGAAAAAGTAATTATTGCGGTTGGTGGAACCGGGGGTCATGTATTTCCTGGTATTAGTTTAGCGAGTCATTTAACTGGGAAAAAATTTAATACAAGTATTGTAACTGATAAGCGAGGATTTAAATATTTGGAAAAATTTAAACATTTTAAAATTTCTATTTTACAATCATACTCTATTTCTAAAAAAAATATTTTTTCAATTTTTATTTCGTTTATTTATTTATTTTTCTCAATTTTAAGATCATTAATTTTTTTAATATCTAATAAACCATCGATAATTTTTGGGATGGGAGGATATGCATCTTTTCCGATATGTATAGCAGCAAGTATTTTAAGAATAAAATTAATCATTTATGAAAATAATCTCGTAATTGGAAAAGCTAATAAGTATTTGCTCCCATTTGCAAAAAAAATCTTTGTATCTTATAAAGATCTTGAGGGAGTTCCAGAAAGGTATCAGAATAAAGTTGTTGAAATTGGCAATATAATTAAAAAGGATATAATTCACTTTTCGCCAAACTATTCAGAAAAAGTTGAAGAAAAAAAAATTAACATTCTAATACTAGGAGGAAGTCAGGCTGCAAAAGTATTTGCAGAGAAACTTCCAGATATTTTTTTAAAATGCAAAAAAGAGGGTTTAAATGTTAAAATTTTTCAACATTGTCTGCCTAATCAAAATGAGAGTCTGAACTACTTCTATAAGAGTAACAATATAAATTTTGAAATATTTAACTTTTCAGATGATTTGACTAAATATTTTCTTCAAGCTGATTTAGCTATCACTAGATCTGGATCCTCAATGTTAGCTGAACTTACTAATGCAAAGATACCTTTTATATCTGTACCTCTTCCATCATCAGCTGACAACCATCAATTAAAAAATGCTAAATTTTATCAAAAAAAAAAATTTTCTTATTTGATTGAAGAAAAAGACTTAAATGAAAGACTATTAAAACTTATTATAGAAATCTTTAAAGATAAATCATTATTAGTTGATATCAAGGAAAATCAAAAACAATATTCTGACAAAAATGTTTATCACAATGTAGATAGCGAAATAAAAAAAATTATTTATGAAAAAAATTAATTTAGGTCAAAAAGAAATAATTCACTTTATAGGCATAGGTGGTATAGGAATGAGTGGTCTCGCCCAAATTATGAAAAATATGGGTTTTAGAATTCAGGGAAGTGATCAAATAAAGAATAAAAATACGTTAAGTTGCTCAAAAGCAGGTATTAGAATATTTGTTGGCCATTCAAAAAAAAATGTTAGGAGCGCAACGATACTTGTAAAATCCTCCGCGATAAAAGATAGTAACATTGAGATCAGATACGGAAGAAAAAAAAAAATACCAATTTACAACAGAGCAGATGTTCTAGCAGATGTGGTTTCACTTAAAAAAAATATAATTGTGACGGGATCTCACGGTAAAACTACTACAACATCATTAATTTCTAAAATTTTATCTGATCAAAAACTTGATCCAACAATTATAAATGGTGGGGTTATCAACTCATTAAAAAGTAACGCAAAGTTTGGAAAGGGAGAATGGGCGATTTTAGAGGCTGACGAATCTGACGGTAGTTTTTTAAAACTTCCTATAAATTATTCTATTGTAACGAATTTAGATTACGAGCACATCGATTATTATAGAAACTTTAAAAATTTAGAAAAATCTTTTATTAGATTTATCGAAAAAACTCCCCCAACAGGTAAATCAATAATTTGTATAGACGATAAAAAAATTCAAAAGATATTTAAAAAAATTATGAATAAAAATATTTTGACCTTTGGAGAAAGTAAATTTGCAAATTACAAAATTTCAAATATAAGATATAAAGTAGATTATACTTTTTTTGATATAAGCTATAAGAATATAGAGAGGAAAAATAAAAAAATTAAAAATATTCAACTAAAGCTTTTAGGAAAACATAATGTTTTCAATGCTACTGCAGCTATCGCTATTTGTTTAAACCTGGGAGTAAATCAAAATATAATAAAAAAATCCTTAAGAAAATTTTCAGGCGTTCAAAGAAGAATGACAAAAATTTTTTTCAAAGGTAAAAATGATTTTTATGATGATTATGCTCATCACCCAACTGAAATTAGATCAATACTTGATGGTGTGAAAAATGTTAATGCAAATAGAAATATAATTTCAGTATTTGAACCTCATCGATATTCAAGAGTGTTATCTCTCCAAAAAGAATTTGCACAATCATTTAGAAAATCAAATTTAGTGTTACTTTGCCCTATATATTCTGCTGGTGAGAAAAAAAATTCCAAATTTGATAATATAAAATTTGGAAATTTAATTTCAAAGCTTTCAAAAACAAAGGTAATATTGATTAAAAATCATTATGAACTTGCAAGTTTTCTAAAGAAAAATCTAATTAAGGATGAAATTATTATTGGTATGGGAGCTGGGCAGATATCAAAATGGATGGGAGATCTTAAAAATTTAATATGAATTTAATATTAGAATTGAGTAAAAAGTTTAGTAAAAATATTTCTAGTAATATCAATTTATCTAATTACAGCTGGTTTAATCTAGGAGGACCTGCTGAATACTTCTTTAAACCAGAAAACCTAGCCCAACTATTGGAGTTTTTAGAATACAACAAACAAACTAATTTAAATTTAACAATCCTTGGTGCTGGTTCAAACACCCTAATTAGGGATAAAGGCATAAAAGGTGTAGTTATAAAACTTGGATCAAATTTTTCAAAAATCAAATTAGTTAATAAGGATTTAATTGAAGTTGGAGCTGGTACGCTTGATCGTAAAATTGCAGACTTTGCAAAACTTAATGGAATTGGCGGTCTCGAATTTTTATCTTGTATACCTGGATCTATTGGAGGTTCAGTCAAAATGAATAGTGGGTGTTATGAAAATGATATTTCAAAAGTATTAGTTTCAATAAAAGTAATCGATCCAAAAGAGTGTAAAGAAAAAGAAATTAGCAAGGAAAATATTAAATTTTTTTATAGAGGTACAAATCTTCCCGATGAATTCATTATTACCTCAATAAAATTAAAAGGGAAAACGATGCCAGTAGAAATTATAGAAAAATATCAAAAAGAACTAATGCAAAAAAAAAAATTGACCCAACCAAGTCAAATTAAAACATGTGGTAGTACTTTTAAAAACTTAGATAGCAAAAAAAAGCGTGGCAAATAATTAAAGAGGCCCAGTGTGATAATTTAAAAGAGGGAGACGCTTCAATCTCAGAAAAACATTGTAATTTTTTTGTTAACAATGGTAACGCCAAATCTGCAGATATAGAAAAATTAATAAAAAAAGTAAAAGAGAAAGTTAATGAAAAAACTGGAATAAATCTTGAATTGGAGATCAAAATAATTGGTGAATAAAAAAAGATTTAGAAATGTTTTAGTAGTTCTTGGTGGTAATTCTGGCGAAAGAACTGTGAGTCTTGCAAGTGGTAAAGCGTGTGTGAAAGCTTTAAAGAAAAAAAAATATAAAGTCACAACATTTGATCCAAAACTTAAGAATTATAATTTAATTAATAAACATAAATTTGATGTAATTTTTAATGCTTTACATGGAAAAGAAGGTGAGGACGGTGTAGCACAAAGTTACTTTGAATATCTCAGAATTCCTTATACTCACTCAGGAGTAATTAGTTCCCACAATGCAATGAATAAAATTATTTCAAAAAAAATTTTTATAGAAAATAATATTTTAACACCAAAATATTTTAATTTAAGCAAAAATGATTATCAAAAAACCTCTTTAAAAAAAATTTTTACTAAAGGAAAATTTAAGTTTCCTTTAGTAATAAAACCAATAAATGAGGGATCAAGTTTAGGAGTTAAAATTGTAAAAAATTTTTTAGATTTAAAAAAATCTATTAATTATCTTTTCAAAAGATACAATCAATTAATTTGTGAACAATTTATTGGTGGACAAGAAATACAAGCTTCCGTCATAAACGATAAACCTTTAGGTGCTATTGAACTGATCCCCAAAAGAACTTTTTATGATTATAAAGCTAAATATACAAAGTCAGCTAAAACAAAACACGTTATGCCTGCAAGACTAGAAAAAAAAAAATATTTGGAGGTCTTAAACTTAGCCAAACGCGCGCATCGAGCACTTGGATGCAGAGGTGTTACCAGATCTGACTTTAAATTTTATAAAAATAAATTTTTTCTTTTAGAGATTAATACGCAACCAGGAATGACTAACTTGTCATTAGTGCCAGAAATAGCAAGTTACTATAAATTAAATTTTAACGATTTGGTTGAAACTATTTTATTAGACGCAAGCCTCAATAGATGAAAAAAAGACTCATAATTTCTTTGGTGCTTATCCTATTATTAAGCACCTACAGCATGCAAAATAATTTTAAATTCAGTAAAAAAATAAATATTCAAGAATTACTTATAGAAAATAATATTCATGTAGAAGAGGATAAAATTAAAGAAAAATTACTTTTTTTATATGACACGAACCTTTTCTTTCTAAAAGAGAAAGATTTAGAAAAGAAATTAAATGAAATAGATTTAATAGGAAGTTTTAGAATAGATAAAGTTTATCCAAATAAAATAAAAATTAAAATTTTTGAAAAAGAACCTATAGCTATTTTAATTTACAAAGATAAAAAAACTTATTTTACAAATAAAGGAGATCAAATTAATTTTTTTGAATCAAAAAAGTATGAAAAGTTACCATTAATTTTTGGCAGCAAAGAAAATTTTAAAATTTTTTATGAAGATTTAAAAAAAATTAATTTTCCTATTCACGAAATAGAAAAATTCTATTTTTTTAAAGCAAAAAGATGGGATATTATTACAAAAAATAATCAAACTATTAAACTTCCAATTTATAATTATGATCAAAGTTTAAAAAATTTTATGAAAATGAAACATCTTGACAATTTCAAAAAATATAAAACTTTCGATTATAGAATAAATAACCAGCTTATATTAAAATAAATTATGCTGATGAATTCTCCAAAACTTTTAATAGAAATAAATAACTTTGAATTCATTTTTTTTGTTATTCAAAATAATTCTGAAGATAAGTTCCAAATTATCTATCAGGAGCGTATCAAAATGGAAGGAAACTTAAATAAAAAGATTTCTAATCACGATATAATTTTTACAAATATAAAGAGCAAGATTTATTTTTTGGAGCAAAAATTCAATATAGTTTTTAAAGAAGTCATCGTAATTATTGATAATATAAATTGCTCTATAATAAATTTTTCAGGATTTAAAAAATTAAATGGCTCTCAATTAAATAAAAACGATGTAACTTATATTTTAAATTCCTTAAAATCAAAAATAAACGAAATAGAAGACAAAAAAACAATTCTTCATAT
>MDTA01129655.1_pt1 | contig 11078 bp, 12 predicted proteins | sample 811151 | NCBI WGS metagenome assembly MDTA01 (sample SAMN05326648, study PRJNA326480) | marine metagenome | isolation source: seawater | place: Indian Ocean: South | collected 2010 | reverse complement strand
TTTACCGGAATGCCCGCTTTTGCCAACGCAAGTGCCGTGGTCATGCCCACCGGGCCGGCGCCTGCAATCAGGACGCAATCATCAACGTTCATCAGTTTCTCCGGCCGTTGTTTTGTTTGCCGATTCCGGACGCCGTCCCGACGTCACCAGCCATACGCCAATGAAAATAACTACTATCCCGGCGATATGGTATGGCTTGATGCTTTCGCCCAGCAAAAGAACCGACAGGGTCACCCCGAAAATCGGGATCAGGTATTGGGCCATGCCTGCCACGCTGGCGCCGACTACGGGCACCGCCTTGTTCCATACGATGTAGGACAGGAAGGACGGAAAGATCACAGCGTAGCCAATGATGATGGTGTTATCGACGTTGATTTCGAAAGAAACGCCACGCCACAAATCGATCAGATACAGCGGGAACATCATCAGAACCGCGAAAATCGTCAGTGACGTCAGAAAAGCCATTTCGGTCAGTTCCGGGGGTTTCCAGCGTAGCATCACCGTGTAGACCGCCCAGGAAAAGAATCCGACCAGAACGAGGATATCCCCCATATTGATGGAAAAGCCGCTTAGCAGGCTGAGATCTGCCTTTAGAACGATGGCCAGCGTGCCGAAAAAACCCAGGGTGATGCCCACGGCCTGTTTTTTGCTGATCAGTTCGCCGGTCATCAAAAAGGCGGTCATCACAATCCAGATCGTGCCCGACGCGTTCATCAGCGAGGCGTTGACCGCAACCGTGTATTGAAGTCCGACGTAGTAAGGCACGGTAAATCCGACGACGCCGAATAGCCCAAAGGCCGAGAGCAGGCCCCAGTTCTGGATGATCAGGTGTCGTTGCCGCCAGGTCTCGCCACCGCTGACCATCAGAAAGCAGACCACGACGAGTGACCAGCGGACAAAGGACAGGGTGAATGGCGGTACATTGCCCGATGCAGCCCGTCCGGCAACCGAACTGCCGGCCCACGACACGGCTGCAAAGACCAGAAAGATCAGCGCAAGCCAATAAGGTACTGCGCTGCGCTCGCCGGCCGCGTTATCTGGTTTGCCTGTCACGAATTTCCCCCGATCCGGGTGAAGAATAGACTTCGCCCAGTGGCCGCACAATCTGACAGGCAGGTGTTTTTACGTGTTTCTTGACAGGGTTTCGCGGTCTGCCCAGTGTCGATAAATAATGATGGAAAATGCCCGAAATACGGACGCGGGGGCGTGGCAGATTGGCGGCGCGAATATTGATGCCCTCGCCATTGCGGTTGCCGGTGTCGAGGGATTCCAAGACATCGGCGTCGAAGATCTTGTCCCGCTCGATACCAAGGGGTTGGTCCACGCTCATGTTCGTGTCAGAGGGCGAGATGCAGTACTGCGCATTCCCAGGTTAAACCTGGCGGGTAAGGCGCCAGGAGACAATCTGTTATACCAGGCCGCCTGTTTCGGGCGCGCGTCTGCCAGTGGGCATGCGCCGCAGGTATTCGGTTCAATCCCGCCAATGAAGGGCATCCCGTGGGGAGCGCTGTTGGTAGAGGAAGTGCAGGGGAAACTGCCATATTTACCGGACGATATCGGCGCCATTGCGCGCGCGTTGGCCGCTATCCACGGAGTTTCCGTCCCTGAGCGGGGTGCCCGCCCGCCGCTTCCGTCTCATGACGATCCGATCGGAAGCACGCTTAAGGTGATTGAAGCGCAATCAACCTATCTGCACCGCGCCGATATAGATAAGCAGTCGCTTGCCATACTGGAAGGGGAGCTTGCCTGGGCGCGCAGCTACGCGGAAACCGCGGCGGGTTCAGATGTCCCGATCGCGCTGGTGGGCACCGATACGCATCCGGGCAATTTTATGGTCGACGTCACCGGTCGTGCCTTTTTCGTCGATTTGGAGAAAACACAATACGGGATGCCCGCGATCGACCTGGCGCATGCCACCGTCTACACATCGACCATGTGGGACCCCGATATCGCCACGGAACTGACGGACCAGCAGGTGGCCGCGTTCTATGCTGAATATTTCGATGCCATTCCCGATGACCTCGCGGAAAGGGTGCGCCCTGGGTGCGCGCCTTTAAGACGGTTTACCTGGTTGAGGACGACGACTTGGTGCGCGAAATGGTGGGTTGAATCCCGGGACGGGGCGGCGTGGTCGGCGACCCGGCACGATCCCGCCTATACCGCTGCGGTTCGCCGTCGCGTGGCGGACTATTTAAATCCGGATACCATCGATCGGATCAGAACCGGATTGGAATCGAAAAGTTGGATCGGTTAGCGGCCCTTGAATTCGACTTTCTTTTTCGCGAGGAACGACCTCCAAGCGTTGTGGTAATCTTCGGTATCACCGTAGGACGCAGCATCATTGAATTCTGCGTCAGATGATGGTCCGGAGAGGCCGACCTTTCGGATCGCCCGCCGATTGAATCGGGCTGCCAAGGGGGCGCCTTCGCATATGCGGTCGACCGCTTCGGCGATTTCCTGATCCAGCCCGCCTTCGGGCGCGATGCGGGTGATGATGCCCCGGGCTAGCGCTTCGTCAGTGGCCAGTCGCCGTCCTTCCAGAACCAGTTCCAGGGCAGTCGCCCGTACGACGGCATTTACCAGCGTTTCGACGAGCGCCGGATCCAGGTATATCCCCATGTTTTTGACCGGCAGACTGAAAGTCGCGCCCGGGGATGCGATACGGATATCGCAGGCGAGCGCGATTTCCAGCCCGCCGCCCAGGCAAAATCCTTCGATGCGGGCCACCGTAGGATGAAGGCTGTTTTCAATAGCGTGCACGGCTTTCAGCGTGATGTCGTTATAGGCGCGGACTTCCCCGGCATTCGTCCGCAGGGTTTCGAATTCGGATATGTCGTTTCCCGATCCGAACGCTTTGCCGCCCGCGCCGGTGACGATCACACAGCGTAGGCCGGTGTCCCGAGACAGATCGTCAAAAATATCAGCCAGCGATTGCCAGGATGACCGGTCCATCGCATTTCGCCGTTCCGGCCGGTTAATGGTTACGGTGGCGACGCTGTCGTGACGTTCGCAAAGGATTGAGGCTGTCATGATTTTTCCGGTTTTGTGTGCGGGGTTTCTAGCACATCGGCCCGACAATTGGACCGTTAGGAAATTTTGTATATACGCCGGCGCCGACATGTGGGGCTATGCAGTGGTGAAACTCGCGACCTGATCGCCCCTCAAAACTTAATTTCCAACGCGTCGCCCGCTGCATAAATTTTCTAAAATTAGTGTATCCGACGGCGGGCTGAGCCCGGGCAAAACCAAGGATTACGATGCCACGCTTAAACCGAGCGAATATGTGTATTACTGCCCGCTCAAAACCACGACTGATTACCGCCTGACCGTCAAATAAAAGATTTCAGCCTTACCTAATCACCGTCGCCAAATTGCCGATCACTTCTTCCATGTCGGCTATGGCGTTGTCGCGCCCGGCCACGGCGGTGTGCGGCGTAAGCAACGCCTTGGGATAATTCTTCAGCGGATCGTCCGCTGGCGACGGTTCTTCATAGTGGACGTCCAGCGCTATGCCGCCTAGGCGGTCGCTTTCCAACACTTCCATAAGGGCCTGCCGGTCGATAATTGCCGCGCGAGAAATATTGATCAGGAACGCGCCGTCTTTCATGCGATCAAACGCAGCGGCATCGATCAAACTGCGGGTGGAGTCATTCATCGGCAGGTGGATGCTGATGAAATCGGATCGTTCGAGCAGGTCGTCGAACCCGCAATAGGTGGCACCCAGCGGGTCTTCGATATTTTCCGGAAGCCGGTTCCGCTGGTGATAGACAACATTTGCGCCGAAGGCGGAGGCGCGCGAGGCGACCTCGCGGCCGATTTCACCCAGCCCGAGGCATCCGACGGTGGACCCGTGTAGGGTGCGCAGGCCATCGACCCGGCCCCAGTTCGCAGCCGCCGCGTGCCGGCGGTCGTGCATCCGGGCTTCGAAGCCCGCGTCGCGTAGGCTTTTCTCATCTATCCGGTGGTTAAGCAGTGTCAGCTTTTTCGCCATGGCCAGGAGGGTGGCGAAGGCATGCTCCGCAACGGCGATGTTTACCCGCCGCCGCAGAACTTTGACCGTCACCCCGCGCTTTTTGCAGGCATCCAGGTGGATATTCCGCGTGTCGGTGCCGAATTTTTGAACAACCTTCAGGTTGGGTGCGCGGCCCAACTCCGCCTCCCCGACGGGAAAACTTTCGCAGATAATACCGTCGGCGTCGGCGAGGGCTTGGTGGTAGGCCTCTATTGTCGACACCATTTCGAAATGGGCGGGAAACAGGACGCCGGAAACTCTCCGCACACTCTCCACCCAGCCGTCAAAATCCGGCAAATCGACGCGATAGTAGTCCCTGATGGCGGCGTAGCGTTCGGGATTGGTCTCGGGATCCAGAATGACCTGAAACGCACGGATGATAACGTCGTCTTCCGCCACGATATTGGGCATCTGGTTCTCTAAGTCAGGGAATGAACTGTTCGTTCAGGATTCGATCTTCCAGATTGTGTTCTGGATCGAACAGCAAAGAGAAAGATTTGTCCTTAGACGCCTTCACGGTGACGCGCTTTACATCCCGGACTTCCGTATAATCGCCCACGGCGCTGACTGGCCTTTTTCGGGGTTCGAGCACGTCCAGCGTGATAGAGGCGTTGTCCGGCAGCAGCGCACCGCGCCAGCGGCGGGGCCGAAAGGCGCTGATCGGTGTCAGAGCAAGAAGTTGTGAAGCCAGTGGAACGATCGGGCCGTGGGCGGACAGATTATAGGCGGTACTGCCCGCCGGTGTCGCCACCAGCACGCCGTCGCAGATTAGTTCCGGCATGCGGACTTTACGATCAATTTTTATACGAATCTTGGCGGCCTGGCGTGTCTGGCGCAGCAGGGAAATCTCGTTGATTGCTACCGAATCCGTTTTACTTCCGCCGACATCCTGAACCGTCATTTCGAGCGGCCGCAATTCTACGGTTTTGGCCTGGGACAGCCGTTCGTCGAGATTGGTTTCGTTATATTCATTCATCAGAAAACCGACCGTGCCGCGGTTCATACCGTATATCGGCACGTCCGAGTCCAGCCAGGCGTGAAGCGTTTCCAGCATGTGGCCGTCGCCGCCCAGTGCGACAATGACGTTCGCCTCTTCCGGCGCCACATGGCCATAGCGTTTGGTAAGCTTTTTGTATGCCTTGTTTGCCGGGTCCGACGTGGCAGCGACAAAGGCAATTTTGTTTCCGCTCATTCAGGAAATCCGTTGTCTGTAGGGTGGAGGAGTATATCCATCCCATCAGTTTTAACCAGATTGGCCATTTCCGCCTACGGGCCCTACTAACGTCTCAGGATGTTGGAGAGATCCGCGTGCCCTTCCGGCTGCGCGAAAGCTATGGCCGACCTGCCGTTGCGGTAGCGCAGGAAGGCGGACTATAAGCATGCCGAACAGCGTGTCATGCAGGGTGAACGACATCAGTGCTGCGCGCCACAACAACCACTCAGGCACCATCGGCGCTTATCCTTGATCCCTCTGGGTAATGTCCCCCGATATGGCCTGGGGGTCACTTCTGAGGATATTCCGGGTCGTCTTACGTGACGGCGGCATCCTCTGTTTCAGTGTCCTCCGCCGGTAATGTATCCTCTGCAGTAACTTCTGCGACCTCTTCCGCCTCGGTACCGGCATTTTCGACTGCTAGCTCTTTTGTTTCCGGAGCGGCGCCTTCTTCGAAGACTTCTTCTACTTCGATCGCTTCTACTTCGATATCCACGACATCGCCATCGCGATTGATGCGTTCGCCGCGGGCCTGCATTTCCGCCTCTTCTTCAGATCGTGCCACGTTGGCCACGACTTCGACGGAAACTTCTGGGTGCAGATCGACGCGGACCAGGTGCATGCCTACCGTCTTGATTGGCCGGTCGAGTTTGATCTGTCGGCGGTCTGCGGTGACGCCGCCTTCGGTAATAGCATTCGCGATATCGCGGGTGGTGACAGATCCGTATAGCTGATCGCTTTCGCTGGCCTGGCGGACGATAATCACGGTCATGCCGTCCATATCATTCGCGACCTGATCGGCTTCTTCCTTGTGCTTCAGGTTCTCGGCTTCAAGCTGTGTACGCTGTTCGTCGAATATGGCCCGGTTGGCATCGCTCGCTCGCAGCGCTTTATTACGGGGCAACAGATAGTTCCGCGCATAGCCGGGTTTGACGGTGACGACATCGCCCATCTGTCCCAGTTTTTCGATGCGTTCAAGAAGTATGACGTCCATTATTCGTCCCCTTTGTTTGAATGCTGCGCATTCGCCTTTTCTCGTATCTTGAGCCACGGTTCTAGCGCGCCCACCGTTGCCATGAGAAGGACCGGCCACCGAAGCACAAACATTAATATATAGGCCGCTGCCAATATAAACGGGCGTCCCGGCCAAGCGGCGGAGATACTATGCAGAACTGCCAGTCCGATAAAGAAAAAAGGTATCGCGCTGATCAATAAAACATTAAGTCCCAAATAGCCCAGATTTCCGCCGGTAAACCACAAAATTCCGCCGATCACAGCGGTAGCTAAGGGCCAAATCATGGTCTCCACGCCGCTATAATCTGGTTTTGGGCGGATATTCTTCCCTTTGGCTATTAGCCAGCGCTGAGCCAATGCGCAGTTTAGGACTACGAGCAAAATTCCCGACGCCGCTATAGACGCGGGCAAAATTTTGAATACCAGTGCAAAGAAATCGTTAAGTTCCGGGGGGGCATCAGCGGGCAATTGGCCAAAGATAGAAATTACAAACCGTTCAACTGCTCCTTCTAGTCCCCTTTCATTGCCCATCTGGGAGAAAAATGCGGTTATGAAAAACACCATGCTCAAGGCTGTTAACCAGCTGAGGATGCGACCTAACGGATACCATTCGACGTTTCCCGCTTGATCGCGTCGGTTCTGAAGTGAGAAAAAAACTGCAACTAGCGTTGGCAGTGCTGAAGTCAGTACGAATATTGAAAAACTACCGCTGCCAGTAGACACTATCGCGATAATTATCGCGGCGAACGATGCGGCCACGGCTCCCGACATGAATCCCAAAGAAAGCCCCGTCGCCGCTATTGGAGCCAAGCTGAAGATCCCAAAAATAACGGTCACATGCAGCAGTGCCGAAAAAGTACCCGCAGCCAAGGGTATCAGGAGGGCGTTACGCATTTCGGATGCCCGGCCGTCGGGCCAGGGACATCAGTCGATAACGAAGGGCATGAGCGCCAGATTGCGCGCCCGCTTGATCGCCGTTGCCAGTTCCCGCTGTTTCTTGGCGGATACCGCCGTGATACGGCTGGGGACGATCTTTCCCCTTTCCGATGTGAACCGTTGAAGAAGCTTTACGTTCTTGTAGTCGATCTTCGGCGCGTTCTGACCGGAAAAGGGGCAGCTCTTCGGCCGCCGAAAAAAGGGTCGTCGGCTCATTTTTCGGATTCCCCTTTATCGGACGCGCTGCTGGTTTCTGTCGGTGCAGATTCGCGGGTTCCGGACTCGGCCGGTGCAGCTTCGCGGTCGTCGTCGTCGCGGCTGCGGCGTTCGTCGCGGCTGCTTTTGTTCTGCATCATCACCGACGGGCCTTCTTCATGCTCATCGACCCGGATGCTCATGTAACGGATAACGTCTTCATTCAGACGCATGTTCCGTTCCATCTCGTTCAACGCGTCGGCAGGGCAATCGATGTTCATAAGCGAGTAGTGGCCCTTGCGGTTTTTCTTGATCCGGTAGGCCAGGGATTTCAGGCCCCAGTACTCGTCCTTGGCGATTTTTCCGCCGTTGTCCTCGATAATTTTCGAGAACTCTCCCGTCAGGGTTTCCACCTGGGTGGCGGATATGTCCGGGCGTGCGATATACACGCTTTCGTATAGTGGCACAGTCCAACTCCTGAATCGTGTCCGGTTCGTTGCCGGCACGTCTTACCGCTTTTCAAATTGCATTCGCAGGGCACCCGCAAAGTTCATATCCGGTGCGCCCCCTATGAGGCGCCGGAATATACACATTTGAGACGCCTGCGCAAGCAATCTAGCTATGATTCGGTCCGATATCTTGACACCCCCTACGCACGGATTATCACTGCCAAAATCGGTAAATGGCGGCAATTTTCAGCGGAGTATCATCAATGACGCGCGCATTTGTTTTTCCCGGTCAGGGGTCGCAGGCAGTCGGTATGGCTGAGGATCTTTTTTCCGCGTTTCCCATCGCCCGCGAAACCCTGGAGGAAGTGGACGACGCCCTCGGCCAGAATCTGACACGCTTGATTGCCGAAGGGCCTGCCGACGAGCTCACACTTACCGAAAATGCCCAGCCCGCCCTGATGGCGGTCAGTATGGCGGTGATGCGGGTACTCGAAAAAGAGGGGAATATCGATATTTCGGGCGCGTGCGCCTTTGTTGCCGGGCATTCGCTTGGTGAGTATACGGCGCTGGCGGCAGTTCGCGCATTCGGTCTGGCGGATACTGCCCGGCTTTTGAGAACACGCGGCCAGGCGATGCAGAAGGCGGTGCCGGTCGGTGAGGGCGGCATGGCCGCCCTGTTGGGCGCGGAACTGGATCAGGCGCAGGAAATCGCGGATGCCGCCGCGGACGGAGAGGTTTGCACACCCGCGAACGACAACGCACCGGGGCAGGTGGTTTTGTCCGGCGCAATGACGGCCATCGATCGCGCTATAGAAATCGCCGGTGGAAAGGGTATTCGACGCAGCATCAAACTGCCGGTCAGTGCGCCGTTTCATTGCGCTATGATGGCGCCTGCCGCCGACGAGATGGAAAAGGCGCTGGCTGACGTTGAACTTGTGCGCCCGCTTGTTCCGGTGGTGGCGAATGTTGCGGCTGCCCCGGCAGAGGCGCCTGACGAAATCCGCCGTCTGCTCGTGGAACAGGTCACGGCGATGGTCCGCTGGCGCGAAAGTGTGATTGCGATGCGGGACGCGGGTGTCGATACGCTCATTGAGGTCGGCGCCGGAAAAGTATTATCCGGTCTGACAAAGCGGATCGATAGGGATATGACCGCCATGAATGTCGAAACGCCGGGTGACGTCGACGCGGTTCTCAAAATTCTCTGACCCGGCCGGGAGGTCTAAAAGATGTTCGCACTTACAGATAAAAAAGCCTTGGTGACAGGCGCTTCCGGTGGAATCGGCGGAGCAATTGCCCGCAAGCTTCATGCCCAGGGTGCGACGGTGAGCCTGGCCGGCCGAAACCAGGCGTCGCTTAATGCGTTGTCAGGCGAACTGGGGGAGCGTTCCCATGTAATTGTCGGCGACCTTGCAGATAGCGATGCGACAGACGCCATGCTGGCGGCCGCGGATGAAGCGATGTCCGGCGTCGATATCCTGGTGAACAATGCCGGTCTCAACCGGGACAATCTGGCGATGCGGCTGAAGGATGACGACTGGCAAAGGGTGCTCGACGTCAACCTGACGGCAAGCTTCCGTCTTTCTCGAGCGGTCCTGCGCGGCATGATGAAATCCAAGTGGGGCAGGATCATCAATATTACGTCGATTGTGGGAACGACGGGCAACCCCGGACAAGCCAACTATGCCGCTTCCAAGGCGGGTGCCGTCGGCATGTCAAAGGCGCTTGCAGCCGAAGTCGCCACGCGCGGGATCACTGTAAACTGCATCGCACCCGGTTTCATAGAGACACCCATGACCGAATCACTGGGTGAAGATCAGACCGAAAAATTGCTTGGCGCGATCCCCGCTGCGCGGCTGGGAAGCCCGGAAGACGTCGCTGCCTGCGCCGTCTTTCTGGCCTCCGATGAGGCGGCCTACGTAACCGGTCAAACCTTGCATGTGAATGGCGGAATGGCCATGATATAAAGCGCTTGGGGAGGCGTTCCCCACACTGTTCGGGCCCCGGTTCCTGTGCCGGGGACGGACGACCACCAACCATTAAACTGGCCAGCCGTTCACTCGGACGCCGGTAAATTTCAGGGAAAATGTAATGAGCGATACCGCAGACCGCGTTAAAAAGATCGTTGTAGAGCATCTCGGCGTGGATGAGGGCAAAGTTACCGACAATGCCAGCTTCATTGACGATCTCGGGGCGGACAGCCTTGATACGGTCGAACTCGTCATGGCGTTCGAAGAAGAGTTCGGATGCGAAATTCCGGATGACGCCGCAGAGAAAATTCTGACCGTCAAAGACGCAATCGGGTTTATCGACGAGAACGGCGGCTAGCATTCCCGACGCCGGTTTGCGCGCCGGATCGGACATCCGCATTTTTTCCAGAAGCATGAAGGCTTGGCTATGGAATTGAGACGTGTTGTCGTGACTGGAGTTGGCGCGGTAACGCCGCTCGGTGCCGGCGTGGAAAATGTGTGGGCGCGCCTGCTGAAATCGGAGTCCGGAGCGGGGTCTATTCAATCTTTCGATACGGATGACCTGTCGGTGAAGATCGCCTGCCAGGTTCCGGTGGGAGACAGCGCTCGCGGTGCCTTCAACGCGGACGATCACGTGCCGCCCAAAGACCAGCGTAAGATGGACGATTTCATCATCTTCGCGCTTGGTGCGGCGGTGGAAGCAATCGAGGATTCGGGTTGGACGCTGAACAGCGACCAAGACGCGGAACGTACCGGTGTGATGATCGGCTCCGGCATCGGCGGATTGGAAACCATCGCCGAAGCGGCGCTGGTATTGCAGGACAAAGGCCCGCGGCGGATTTCCCCCTTCTTTATTCCGTCCAGCCTGATCAATCTTGCCTCTGGCCAGGTGTCCATCAAATATGGCTATAAGGGCCCCAACCATGCGCCGGTGACGGCGTGCTCGACTGGGGCGCACGCCATCGGCGACGCCTCTCGCCTGATCGGTTTCGGCGATGCCGACGTGATGATTGCTGGCGGCGCGGAGGCTGCGGTATGCCGTTTGGGCATTGCCGGTTTCGCGGCGGCGCGGGCGCTATCGTCCAATTTCAATGACGAACCGAAAAAGGCGTCGCGTCCGTGGGACAAAGACCGTGACGGATTCGTCATGGGCGAAGGTGCGGGTGTTGTGGTTCTGGAAGAATACGAACACGCGAAGGCACGTGGGGCGAAGATATATGCCGAGGTCGCGGGCTATGGTCTTTCGGGTGATGCTTATCACATCACATCCCCGCCGGAAGACGGCAGCGGCG
>MDTA01081685.1_pt1 | contig 11078 bp, 11 predicted proteins | sample 811151 | NCBI WGS metagenome assembly MDTA01 (sample SAMN05326648, study PRJNA326480) | marine metagenome | isolation source: seawater | place: Indian Ocean: South | collected 2010 | reverse complement strand
ATCAGGCCATCCTGCATTTTGTTTTCTTGAAAATATAAATAGTGCTGACGACCTTGGAATATATAGTTTAAGTTATTACGTTAATTCGATGGTGTATAGGTTTGAACCAACGAGCATTCCTTTTAACATGGATGAAAATAACCTTTTATCATATTCGATATATCCAAATCCAACATCAAATAAACTAACAGTTGACTTGGGCGACTTGAATGGATTGAACACAACCATTAAGCTATATGATGCATCAGGCAAAATCATCTTTGAGAAAGAGTCAATTTCATCTCAAACTATTGATGTTTCTGAATTTGCTACAGGTATGTATTCACTTGAGCTTTCAACTGACGTACAAGTCTTAAGGAGTCAAGTAATTGTTGATTAAATTGTGAGTCTAAAATCATCAACAATGAAATTTCTATCTACTGGTTTAGCGTGTTTGGTTTCTGTTTCTTTTTACGCACAAGATTTAATTGAAAGCCATTTACCGATTGTGGTTATTGAATATGAGAATGATATTGACGAAATCCCTGATGAACCTAGAGTTCTAGCCGTTATGGGGATTATAAACAATGGTGAAGGAGAGATAAATCATCTTGATGACCCTCACAACGAATATTCAGGTAATATTGGTATAGAGACAAGAGGAAATTCGACACAAATGTTTGAAAAAAAGACATATACTATAGAATTATGGGATGATAACATGGAGGATCAATCTTTAGCTCTTTTGGGAATGGCAGAAGAAGAAGATTGGATTTTACACGCAATGGTGATTGACAAAACACAATTTCGTGTCCCTTTAAGCTTTGATCTTTCTCGTGAAATGGGTCATTATGCATCAAATTATCGATTTGTTGAAGTAGTAATTAATGATGAATATAGAGGTCTTTATATTCTGACTGAGAAAATCAAACGAGACAATAACCGCGTTGATATTGCAAAGCTTGATAGTGAAGATATTGAAGGACGTGCGGTGACTGGAGGTTATATTCTTCGCATAGATTGGACTTGGGATATCGATGAAGATGACTATTTCAACTCAAATTATGACTCTCAAGGAGGAGAGTATATGAAGTATCAATACTATTACCCTAAAGCAGAGAATATTCAACAAAATCAAAAAGACTATATAAAAGCATGGATGGATGCTTTTGAAGATGCAGTATTTTCAAATGATTTCTATGCAAATGGAAATCGATACACAGATTTAATAAACGTAACCAGTTTTACTGATTTTCTAATAATAAATGAGCTTTCTAAAAATTCTGATGGTTACAAGCTCAGCACATATATGCACAAGGACCGTACAGATTCTGATGATAGACTATATGCTGGTCCAATTTGGGATTTTGATCAAACATATGGAATGTCAGCAGTTTGTTCAAACTATGACCCGACAGGCTGGACCTATTTACAAGAACAAGAATGGTGTGAAGACTTACAATCAATGCCAATGTTTTGGCAATCTATGATGTCAGATACTGTTTTTACAAATCATTTGTCGTGTAGATGGAGTACCCTTAGACAAGGCCCCTTACATATTGATTCACTGTTTCATCGTATTGATGCGATGAATACATATGTAGGTGAAGGAGTTACAAGAAACTTTATCAAGTGGGATTTTCAAGGAGAAAATATCTGGATTGAGCCATATCCTCTTCCTCTAGAAACACATGAAGAGGAAGTTGAATACATGAAAAATTGGATTCAAGAGAGAATAGCATGGTTAGATCTCAATATGCCAGGAAACTGCATGAACGACGTCATTGCAAAAATACCAGAACAGGAAGAAAATTTATGTTGTCGCGTATTTCCTAATCCAGCAGCAAACAAACTCACAGTTGATTTAGAAAATTTTAATGGTGTTAACAAAACCATTAAGCTCTATGAGACATCAGGAAAAATTATCTTTGAAAAGGAGTTAATTTCATCTCAAACGACGATTGATGTTTCTGGCTTTGCTACAGGTATTTATTCACTTGAAATCGCAAATGAAGAAAACGTCTTTAGGAGTCAAGTGATTATTGACTAAATACTAAGATGATGCGAAATATATTAATTACGGTATTATCCTGTATCTCATTCTCAACTCTGTGTTTTTGTCAAAATTCTTACGAATTGATCATTCTTGAGGAAATGTACAATCCACTTGAAAAAGCTACACTTATCGATAGCACTTCATATGATTATGAAGCTGGATGGGATGATCCAGAATTTAGTGTCCCACTTGGATTTACATTTTCTTTTTTAGGAAATGAAATTGAATCTCTGGATCAAATAGGATTAGGATCATTAATGTTCGGAATGGCTACAAGTCAAGCACCATTATTTTGTGGCTTGATGCCTGTTGGTTTTGATTTGGCTGACAGAGGTATAGCGGGAGAAGATCCTTCATTAATTCGTTATCAAACAACAGGAAATATTGGAGAGAGAGTGTTTGCAATTGAATGGTATAATGCAGGTTTATATGAAGAGATATTTGAGTCTGATACAGTGCCTGTAAGCTCTCTAAACTTTCAAATTTGGCTATATGAAACTGACAATTCAATTGAATTTCGGTATGGATCTATGATGTACCCGGCATTTGATCCGGCATTTGACAATCAAATAATAACATCGATATTTCTTGATTATAACTTCTCTGCAGATGAGGGGAACATTTTAACGCTATCAGGCCATCCTGCATTTTGTTTTCTTGAAAACATAAATAGTGCTGACGACCTTGGAATATATAGTTTAAGTTACTTTGTGAATTCGATGGTGTATAGGTTTGAACCAACTAGCATTCCTTTTAACGTCAATGATAATAATCTTTTATCATATTCGATCTATCCAAATCCAACATCAAATAAACTAACAGTTGACTTGGGTAACTTGAATGGGGTTAAAACAACCATTAAGCTCTATGACCCATCCGGCAAACTTGTCTTTGAAAAGGAGTCAACTTCCTCTCCAACGATTGATGTTTCTGGCTTTTCTAAAGGCATTTATTCACTTGATATTTTAACTGATGAAAAAGTCATAAGGAGCCAAGTTATTATTGAATAACATTAAATTCTTGAACCTAAAGAAAAATACCATAACTAGGGCAGAGACTGTAAAACCATAAAATCTCGCTAAATCAGAAATTAACAAAGCTGTATAAAATCAGAGAGATTACATAATAGCTACATACGCTCACTCTGTAACAATTAAAACATCTGTGTGTGTGTGTGTTTGTCCTTTGGCAGATCTGATATAACAATCGTCTCTACTAACTCTTAATAAAAACAATAGAGTTTCGTATTCAAAACTTGTAATGAATTAGATTTGGACTCAACATTTAGCTCAATTTAATTATGGATATAAAGTCAATTCTAATCGGAGCAATCAGCATTTTACTGACTAACGGCTATACTTGGGCTTCGTGCCCTGGAGATTTTGATGAAAGTGGGGTTGTTGAAGTGAGTGATGTCTTAAGTCTACTTGCATATTATGGTTGCAATCTAGATTGCGGTGAGTTTGATTTGGATGAAGACGGCGTGGTTGGTACAAACGACGTTTTGATGATTCTTGGATACTTCGGTCAAAATTGTGAGCAGACAAATCCATCTGTATGGAACAATTCAACCTTTGAAGTTTTATTTGAGGACAATGTGGTTTACGGGTCGGGTTTGAGTCACGATGGATGGGGAGGACCCATCATTGATACAATTGCATTAGAGTTAGACGTGTATTCTCCAGACAACCAAGAGGATGGCCGACCAGCAATTGTCATTATTCACGGAGGTGGTTTCTTTGGTGGGAGCAACGAGCAGGGAGCACTAGTGGAACTATCCAACCAATACGCCTCAAGGGGGTGGGTAGTTTTCTCAATCAACTATCGCTTGGCTTCGCATCGAGGAACTGTCCCCACGTCTTGGTTGAATGCAATCGACCTCTTGCCCGATGGACAAAATCTAGATCAAGTTTTGGCCATGTACCCCGCAAATCGAGATGCTAAGGCGGCTTTGCGTTGGGTAGTGAGCAAAGCTGACGAATACGGAATCGATGAGAATCATATAGCAGTTCTTGGAGGATCTGCAGGAGCATTTATCTCAATCGCCATGGGTGCTTCAAATCCTGGTGATTATGTAGATGAATTGTCCGTCAGTGACGACCCGACATTACAAACTACAAATCTATCGCAGGAATTTCAAGTTCAGACAGTGTTGGACTTTTGGGGTGGTCGAGCATCGGTAGACGTCTTGACGGTACTAGACGGAGTTGTCCGTTTCGATTCAAACGACGCCCCACTGATGATTGTTCATGGCACGTCGGACCAGATAGTCGAATACTCTGAAGCTACTTCGTTAGATAGTACATACAATGCCAACGGCAACACCTGTATTCTATACACAATTGAAGGGGGAGGACATGGCATTTGGGGAACCAACGTAAACGGTTCTCCTTTGTGGTCATTGGGATTTGACTTCATGGTAGAGCACCAAGGGCTAACTGTACAACTTTAATTTTCTCTTTATCTCAAATGAAAAAATTATCCTGTTTATTGTTTGCTTATGGTCTGGGACATATGATAAATTTATTCTTTTACAAATATCTGGAGGATGCTGAGTACAAGTGATAGCAATCGGATTTTTGATTTTGATATTGGTTAAGCTTCAGTTGCTAAATTGCAAGGATGAAATCACAATTACTCCTAATAGCTTTTTTTTCCTTGATACTTGTTTCCTGTAAAAAAGAATATAATTGTGTTTGTGGTAGTGATGGAGGAGAACCTTATGTTATAATTATTAGTGCAAACAATCTTGATGATGCGATTACAGAGTGTTCACCTCCAGGGTCTGATTGTGAAATAGAAGAATAAAAACGAAATGAGATACAAGATAAATTTTTTGTTTTTTGTTTTCATTTTTTCATCTTTTTCTCTCTTGTCACAATCCCGTCTTGTCACGATTTCTGGTGGGACACAATATCCATCTCCGGACATATTTGAATATCCTAGTCAATTTAGCACATCTAGATTTAACCAAAAAGTGAGGTGTATTGATCCACTTAATATTCAATTTATAGATTTCGTCATGCATCCATTAGATGACAATTGGGGTATTAGAATCGGAATATTAAGTTTTAATTTACAAAGAGGAACTTATCAAGTAGTCGATGAAATACTTAAAAGCAAGCCACTTTTTGTTCCAAATTTTGGACCTTTTGGAATAGTGTATAAGAAAAATAAGACTATATTAATTGATATTACTTATCGTTACGGTTCAGATCCCTTTTGGATGGATTGGGAACGTAATAGTATAGTTACGTTTAACATTAAGAAATATCTTCTATTCCACCAAAATCATGATTTAAGCATCAATTTTGGTGTTAGATTCTGCGATAATTATGGTCGTTATAATGTTTCAGACAAATCTGGCAATCAGTATGGGACTTTGTATTTACCTCAAGGGATATATTGTAATCTACAATACGCGTTGGGAGACATATAAATTTAAAGATTGATTACAAGATTGTAGAAAATCAACGAGTTGCCCCATAGTGATCTGCAAATGACGCATTCAATATAGGATTTACAGACGCGGCTACTAACATTTGTTGCTCTCATTATAGTGCCGAATTTAGAGAATCCACCCTCTCTTATCAAAGGTTAATGTTGTGATAAACTTAAAAAACAAATTCTTAGTATGGTGAAGTATTCAGTTCAAATGATATAAACTATCAGGATGAGAGAAATAAACTACATCACCACTTATTATGTTAGAAATGTCGAAACATAATTGATGCTCTAAAATTAACGCTTCGCAAACATCATTATTTGCGTCATGACTAAGATATAAAGCATCTATTTGATCTCCCTCCTCATTAATTTGGGTATTACTGCTAATAACAAGAAAATCATGTTGTTCACACCCGCCTCCATAACTAACATTAATGAGTAATTGACCTTCTACAATTTCAAGTTCATTAATCCCATATAAATCCATTGGGAAATCTATGGCAGAAACATTTTTAATTAAGCTCGGACAATTATTTGTTTGTCGATCACATGAGCAAACACATAACATCGCAACAAATAGAAGCATTTGACATTTATGTCTTTTTAGAGCAAAAAACCAAGAAGCTATTTTAGAATGTTCTAAGGAATTTGAACGAGCATAGCTTGTAACTCGAATTAAATAAAAACCTAAAGCAAAGACTAAACACAGATTCATTTGAAGCCATCGCCTCAAAAAATATCTCCAACCAGATATATACTGATTATTAGATATAAAGTAATTTCTCATAATGTCAAATATCGGAAACTGTTGCCTATCCTTTTGTGATCAATATCTCACATAATCAAATACTAACAATGTTAACGTAGTCAATTTGGTTATAAGCTTATTTCCTCTGACACTATCTTACTGTAAATTACTATGCTATAACATCAACTATGAAACTTCTTTGCACAGCTTTAACTTGTTTGATTAGCGTGAGTATTCATTCTCAAACAACTGCTACGGTTGGTACGATAATTAGAACGAATCTGACAGACATATTAGTAGATAGGTACTCCCTTGGTACTGAAGTAATAATCCAAAATCAATTCTCCTTGGGTTTGGATATCGACTATATCTCACGGGATGTATTTGTAGGATCAAATCATCCTTGGTATTTAGGGGCAGACACGCATAAACAGGGTTTTATCTTAGAGCCACAAGCTAGATATTACATTAGAGAAACTAATTCGGAGGGACTATATACTTCCATTTCTGGATTCTTTGGTTACGCCCAGTATTCCAGGTTTGATGAACAATCGTGGGGTGTATCCCCGCCAAAATGGATTGCAAGTGGTTTCTCTCTACATCTAGGTCATCAACTCAGCATTAAGAGATTGATTATCGATATCTACATGGGCGCAACATGGGCTAAGAATCAAGGTATGGGAATCTTTTATGAGGACCGCGCATTATTCCCCCAACCGAATGGCTGGAGAATATCTAGTGGTCTACGTTGTGGTCTCAATATCTTTAAAAGTATGTCGTAAACCCTATTTCAAAATATAGCAATAATGAAATTCAAATTATTACTCATAGCGTTTTTAATTCATTTTACTGTTTTTGGACAAACAATAACATTAACGCTCAACAATGTTCCTAAAAATATTAGTTGTAATGAAACATGGACAGAACAAAATATAGATATGCGTCTTGTTGAAACAACTTCTGATGATTGTACTACAGGAAGTTGTTATTTTGGTTTTTGGGAACAATCCCTAGCCCTTTGGCCTTCTAGACTTACTATTGACTTGTCAAGCTTAAATAATATTCAAATAGTGGAAATTGATGTTGACGACTATTGTGGTCCTGATTGTACACGAGCGTTTTTATTAAATGAAACGATGATGAATGTAGATAGTGTTAAGAATGGTCCAACTGGCCCTCAAACCTTAACCCTTGAAAATACTTTCCAGGATTTATTGACAGAGCTTGCTATTTCATCTTGTGAAGGCTCAATCAATGAAGTTCGTATTTTTCAAAGCACGAGCTCAATTGACAATGAAGCATTTAGGGGCAAGAATCTTATAAGAACCATAGATAATTTAGGCAGAGAAGTCAATCAAACTACTAACCAAATTCTCTTTAACATCTATGATGATGGTTCAGTACAGAAGAAATTTATCGTTGAGTAACGATAAAGCGAAAAAAAGAAAATCTGTTATTAATGCAACTTAGATGCATTAAATTTGATTTATGGCTAAAAAAATAAAAAAACTTCCTGTCACTGTATTAAGTGGCTTTTTAGGATCAGGAAAAACAACTCTACTAAATCACATATTAAATAACAAATCAGGCCTAAAAGTTGCAGTTATAGTAAATGATATGAGTGAGGTCAATATTGATGCCGAGTTGGTCAATAACCAAAATAACCTTTCAAGAACTGAAGAGAAATTAGTAGAAATGAGTAACGGATGTATATGCTGTACACTCAGGGAAGATTTAATGATAGAAGTTGAAAAACTAGCAAAAGAAAATCGATTTGATTATTTATTAATTGAAAGCACAGGAATTAGTGAACCAGTTCCAGTTGCGCAAACATTTTCATTTGTTGATGAAAATAATGAAATTGATCTTTCCAGATTTAGCTATATAGACACAATGGTGACCGTTGTTGATGCCTACAATTTTTTTAATGATTTTGGAAGCCCTGAAACACTACAAGATCGAAAACTCAGTAATATAAAAGACGACTATAGAACGATAGTGGATTTAATTACAGATCAAATAGAATTTGCTAATGTAATTGTTCTAAATAAAACAGATTTAGTAGAGGGAGAGCAGTTGAAAATATTAAAAGGTTTAATCTATAAACTAAACTCAAATGCAAAAATAATTACAACAAGCTTTAGTAGAATAGAACCAAAGGAAATTCTGAACACGCAACTTTTTGATTTTGAAGAAGCAGAAAAAAACTCTGCCTGGATAGATGAGTTGAAAAAAGATGAACATACACCTGAAACTGAAGAATATGGGATTAGCTCTTTTGTATACAAAACAAAAAAACCCTTTGACCCAGAAAGATTTTGGAAATACTTACAAGAAAATTTTAATAAAAATATCATTAGAAGCAAAGGTTTATTTTGGTTAGCTTCAAGACCAAATCAAGCACTAATTTGGAGCCAAGCGGGTGGATCGTTGAGAGCAGAAAGTGCAGGTGTATGGTGGAGTAGTATGACGTTTCAGCAAAGGATAGAAAGTATTGCTTTTATCGAAAACCAAGAGGAAATAGAAAAGGATTGGGATATAAAATATGGTGACCGGAAAAATGAAATTGTCTTTATTGGAAAAGATATGGATGAGAAATTAATAATAAAAGAACTCAACAGATGCTTATCTAACGAACTTGAATTAGAAAATAAAAATTGGGAAATAGGTTACCAAGATAAATGGCCAGTAGAAAGAATAACTAATATTTTAAGTTAGACTGAAACGCATCGACTACATAGGCCGGACAATAGAATATTTTTTACGTAAAATTGAGACCCAATTAATTCAGTTTGGTTTATTACATCTGGTATACATCTAACTTCATTACATTCTTCACATTGAAAGTGTGGATGATTATCATTATGATTTTTAAATGAACAGTCAGAACACTTAGCATACCATTTTAATCCATTTAATCCAACAAATGAATGAATGATGTTATCATCCTCAAGCTTATAGAGTATTCTATATATAGTAGACTTATTCATTGTAGATGCAAAACGCGAAACAAGAGAATTCGCGCTGATAGCTCTAGGAGATTTAGAAAATTCAGCAAGAATTTTTTGAAAATGTTTAGTTTTTCTAATTATACCCATTACACATACACTTGATATTAATTGAAATTCTGCATATAATTGCACCCTTGTTGCAATAATAAAATATACATTTTAATTTTATGGAATTAACAAAAAAAATTTCAGACAAGATAGGAGTATTTGCAAGCATAACTTGTGTGGTTCATTGTGCAATAACTCCGTTAATATTCATAGCTAACATTTGTACTCAGAGTTGTTGTAACCAAGCGCCTTTATGGTGGAGATCAATAGATTATATTTTCTTAATTATATCATTCATTGCAATACTTCAGGCAAATAAAGAACAAGCTTTAAACAAAATTAAAGTACTATTTTGGTTAAGTTGGACACTGTTGGCATTTTTTATTATTGATGAAAGTATAATGTTATTTTCTACATCACATCATTTGAAATATATTCCTGCATTAGCAATTGTTTGTTTACATATGTATAACATCAGAACTTGTAGATGTCAAGATGATAGTTGTTGCTTGTGACAACCTAAAACAAAATGTAAGCACAAGGTTAGGTCGGCACAGTAAAAAAACAAAACATCGCTATCTCAGTGACAACAAGGTTTTATAAAATCAAAGATTAGCCACTAGGGATTTAAATACCATCTACTATACCTCCACGACCTTGAAGTAGATATGCGGAGGCTAACCTTACTATTACTTATTGCTAAGCAATACTTACTATAATACTTGAAGATATGCCGATGATGTGATTACCTTACAGTTCTTAAAAAATCAACGTCATGAGACTTTTTATTACTGCTTTAGCTTGTGTTTATTGTTGGTCAACTTTTGCTCAAACAATTCCTACAAACTCAAATTACAATGAAGGAGTAGTTTGGGAAACTGTTTTTACTGAAGGCCCAAGCGGTAAAGTTAATCGTGGTATAGTTGATTCTCACGGTAACTGTATTGTGGTATTTATGCCTGACAATAAAACAAGAATTCATAAAATTGATGGAGATACAGGTGAATTAATATGGTCAATTACAATTAATAATAAAGTAGGTTTCGGTGTTAGTGAATTGATCGAAAATGATCAAAGTGATTACATCATATCTGGTGGTAGTGGCAATTCACAAGAACGTTGGATTGCGAGAATTAATGGAGATAATGGAGAGATTATTTGGGATAAAACATACAATTACAATGGAGGTAATGGTGAATATGACGGAGTAAGAATGACATGCATAGGTTCAGATGGATTTATCTATGGGTCTGGCTTCGTAAATGGTGACGAATCTGACACAATTTTTGTTGTTTATGCTGGCAATGCGATGGTAATTAAGGTAGATCCTAATAATGGCGATGAAGTATGGACTCATATAAATAATGCAACTGAATATGCACTAGCTTGTGTAGAGTCATCAGACAATTATATATACTACGGTGGAGTTGAATATGAAGAAGGATTGTCAATTACAAAGCTTTCATTTGATGGAGAAGAGTCTTGGACAAATTTTATAGATAATACAGAGGGTGTCATACCATATGATTTAGATATCGACAATGATGATTATCTATTCTATGGTGGTCATACCGGTAGAGAAGGTGCGGGAGATCCATTTGACTATACATGTGTTAAAATAAATGTTGAAGGAAATCTAGTTTGGATTAAACATTTTGCCAATCCTAGAGGTTACAGCACAGAACATATAAGGAATGAATTATATGGCATACAAGTTGGTTCAGATGGAGTATATTTATTTGGAGGTTCAGGTGATGAAAGTAATTATAGCGAAACACTCCTTCCTTTT
>MDTA01211141.1_pt1 | contig 11079 bp, 6 predicted proteins | sample 811151 | NCBI WGS metagenome assembly MDTA01 (sample SAMN05326648, study PRJNA326480) | marine metagenome | isolation source: seawater | place: Indian Ocean: South | collected 2010 | reverse complement strand
CATTACTCTTGCCAGTGCCGCAGCCTGCAGATGCAGCCGCAGGAAATAAGAAGAAAGCCAAGGGCCCGCTCAAGGTTTTTATCTTGGCTGGCCAGTCCAACATGGATGGGCAAGCTCACATTCGGACGATTGATTTTTTGGGAGAAGATCCGGACCCTGCACGTGCAAACCTGCTAAAAACGTTCAAACCGGACGGCAAAAACCTGGTTTCACGCAGTGATGTCTGGGTCGCAAGTGGTGGAGTTTATGACAAGCTCCAAACCGGGTTCGGTGGTCGCAGAAACTACAATAATCTGGGTTCCAACATTGGCCCTGAATATGCGTTCGGATATTATATGGGAGAAATGCTTGAGGAGCAGGTATTGCTCATTAAATATGCTCCTGGAGGACAAAGCCTCTATGTCAACTTCCGGCCACCAGGAGCAGGAAAAACCGGCATTGAAAAACTGGATAACCAAGTATTAACAAAAGAATCAGCCGAAAAGTGGAATGACGGTCGGGTGGAGCCAGTCGTTGGGCTGCAATACCGCAAGATGATCCGCTATGTCCACAAGACACTGGCCAACCTCAAAAATCATTATCCAGCATATGACGAAAAATCGGGTTATGAAATTTCCGGGTTTGTCTGGTTCCAAGGTTACAATGACATGTTTGATGTGACCGGGCGTCAACAATACGGGGCCAATCTGGTGCATCTCATCAAAGATATCCGCAAGGAGTTCAAGGCACCTGAAATGAAAGCCGTGGTAGGTGTCATGGGAGTCAATGGTCCGCATAACGAGCACAATCCCAAACAAAGGGAAGTGAGAAATGGCCAACGTTTTATCAATACCGTTTTAGAATTCAAGGGGAACGCGAAAGCAATCGAAACAGCTCCCCTCTTAGATTCAAGAGTTGTCGCCTTGACCGCCGGAGGCTGGTTACCGGAATATGACCGTGACTTCAAGAAGAACCCAATCACTGAAGATGAGCGTGCCATGTTAAGCCGCGCCATGTCCAACAAAGGTTTTCATTATAGCGGAGAAGGACGTTTTTTTATACTTGTGGGGCAGGCATTTGCCAAAACCATGAAGGAACTCATGCACGATAATTAATCATCGCCAAAAATTCAAAATCATGCACCCAACTTTTCTATTCCTATGTATTGCCATATTTTGTTCAGAAAGGTGGCTAACATCCTCACTTCATGCAGCCGAAAAGCCCAATGTCGTTCTGATTTATATCGATGATCTAGGCTACGGTGAACTCGGTTGTTATGGTGGACGCGACATACCAACTCCGCACATCGACCGACTTGCCAAGGAGGGTGTCCGGTTTACAGCCTCCTATATTACCAACCCGCCATGCTGTCCTAGCCGCTGTGCCCTCATAATGGGCCAATATGGCCAGCGCTTCGGCAAATACGGAATGTCCCGCGGACTCCCTATTCCTGAAAACCGCCCTACACTGGCTAGATTAATGAGTGAGAATGGATACGTAACGGGACAAATCGGTAAGTGGGACATTGGCTCCAATGCGCAAGGTCCACTACAGGTTGGCTTTGCCGAAGTCGCACAGAAACCACCAAAGAAAAACAATTCCAAATACTTCTGCATCAACAAATCCGGTAAAACTCAGTGGCTCACCGATTACGATGGGGACAACATCGTCAAGTTCATCGAACGCAACAAAACCAAACCCTTCTTTCTTTACTGGTCCCCGGAAGCAGTGCATTCCAAGAACGACGAAGCTCCACCAAGACTGACGGAACGAACTTCGGCTAAGGGAAAAAGACGAAAACTGGCCGGCGCCATCGTTTCCGTGGATGACCAGGTCGGTAAATTATTGAACGTACTAGAGGTTCACAACCTGCGTAAAAATACACTGGTCATCTTCTCCAGCGATAATGGTGCCAATGGCGGCGAAGGAGGATCTTCTGCCCCTTACCGGGGAGGCAAGGGGCAGGGCACCCAGCAGGAAGGGTGGGTTCGGGTTCCCACCATCTTCTCCATGCCGGGCAAAGTTCCTAAAGGACAAGAATACCATGAGCTAATTGCCAATTTTGATTTTTATTCAACGATCAGCTCACTTTGCACCCAATCGATTCCTGAACACTGCGATGGTGTAGACCTGATCCCTTACTTAAACAATCAAGAAAAACACAAACCGCACGAATACCTCTTCTGGCTTAACAACGAACCTGGTGATGCAGTCCGTCGACATATGATCGCTGTCCGATGGCAAGATTGGCGGCTCTACAAAAAATATGACAAGGACCCCTGGCAGCTTTTTGACCTGAAGTCAGATCCCAGAGAGGAACAGGATGTTTCAGAAAAAAATCCTGACATTGTTAAACAGCTATCGGAAAAGCATGCGGCATGGGTCAGGACACTTGCTCCGCTTGGAAAAATCCCCGAGAAGGTGCGATCCGATACCCGCATGCCGTCCGGACATGGCTGGTCGTTTGCCCGCCAAGGCGCAAAAAAATAACGATCCATGGAGAAAGTCATCAGTTTCTTATTAGCGATCACCTCTGCGCTATCATATGCCGGTGCAGCAAAACAGCCCAATATCCTTTTTCTTTTTACCGACGACCACGCACTCAAGGCACTCTCGGCTTATGGTGGACCATTGGCCAAGATTGCACCCACTCCACACCTCGATCGGCTAGCCAAGGAAGGCATGCTCTTTGAGCACTGCCTCGTCTCGAACTCCATCTGCGCCCCCTCACGCGCGGTGGTGCTCACCGGCAAGTACTCGCACTTAAACGGTCAACTGACCAATAAGGGCAGCTTTGACGGTTCCCAGCAGACCGCACCCAAACTGCTTCGTGCAGCAGGATACCAGACGGCAATCGTCGGTAAATGGCACCTGAAGTCCACCCCCACCGGTTTCGACCACTTCGAGGTACTTAAGGGCCAGGGCCAGTATTACAACCCGATGCTGATTACCAACGGCAAGAACGTGAACCACACCGGTTACACCACCGATATCATTACCGATCAGGCATTAAATTGGCTCAAGAAAAGGGACATCGAAAAGCCGTTCTTCCTGATGTGCCAGCACAAGGCACCGCACGGCAGGTGGGAACCGGCGTTGCGCCATCTCAACACATTCGAGGAAACAGCAATCCCTGAACCGCCAACCTTGTTTGACTATTATGATGGCCGCAGTGCTGCCTCGGCCAACCACAAAATGGGCATTGCCGATGACATGGGACCCCACCGCCTGATGTTCCGGTATTCCAGCAAATTCACCCCGGAACAATTCAAGGTCTTCGATGGCCATTTTCGTCCACGTAACGAGGCCCTCGAAAAACTGAACCTCCGGGGCCGTGATCGAACACGCTGGAACTATCAGCGATACATCAAGAACTATCTACGTTGTGTAAAGGCGGTCGATGAAAATGTCGGTCGCATGCTGAAATTCCTCGATGACTCGGGCCTCGCGAAGGACACCGTTGTCATCTACAGCTCGGATCAGGGCTTCTGGCTTGGTGAACATGGCTGGTTCGACAAGCGCTGGATGTATGAGGAAAGCCTGCACACGCCACTTCTGGTCCGCTGGCCCGGCGTTACCAAAGCCGGGAGCACCAACGACGCACTTGTTTCCAACCTGGACTTCTCACAAACATTTCTGGACATCGCCGGTGCTAAAATTCCCGGGGATATGCAAGGTCGTTCCCTTACCCCGCTGCTGCGTGGCAAGGCCCCGGCCAACTGGCGCAAGACACACTACTACCACTACTATGAGGCGGGCGGCCACGGCGTACCAATTCACTATGGCGTCACTAATGGTCGCTTCAAGCTCATCCGTTTTCCAGATGAGAAGCTCAACACATGGGAATTCTTCGATTTGAAAACAGACCCCATGGAAATGACAAGCTGCTACGATGATCCCAAATACAAGCAACCCATTGCCGACTTGAAAAAGGAGCTCGATCGCCTCCGCCGGAAATACCTCATCAGGGAATCAAATTGAGGCTGTACTGTTAATCTTCGCCATTAACAGCGGGGCACATTTCCCGGGCATTCCCTCGGTCAAAACAATGTGACCGAACCCGGAAATTTCATCGCTCATCCATTTGCACTCGGGTTTCCTCCTGTACAAAGCCAAAATTACTTGCCGTTGTTTTTCCGGGTAAAAGAAGCCAGATTTGGCTGGTGATCCTCCTCGCAAAAAACAGCACCTGCTTCTTTAAGGCATTGGTGATGGGATTCTTACTGCTTCCCACCACAACCTTTGGGCAAATACTTGAGAAAGATGAAGCTGCCTTCCTCAGGCAACGTGCACCCCGTTTGCTTGCCGTTATAGAGGAAGCGCAGCGGGAGCAATACCTGGAGATATTGGAAGAAACAAGTCACTGGGTGGAAACACTGCGTGAAGAATGGGAAGAAGCTAAGGGGGACGGCGAGGCCTGGGCAGAATTGATGGTGGGGCAGATGGCAAATGAAACAGCGCTCGAATTCCTGACATGGAAGCTTGAGGAAGGAAAAATCAGGAAATCCGCCATGGAATTGCAATTGCGTATCCTCATGGAAGAGCAACTCGATATTATTAATGGCATTGATCGTCAGGAAATCGCATGGGCAATGGAGGAAGGTGAGGAGGAAGAGATTGCTGATTTAGTGGAGGAACTGGAGTGGCGCTCGAAGAATGCGAAACGGGCGGTTGATGAAATGACCGCAGGGTTCCTGCGCAGGATAGAGCGCGATAAAGGCCAGGAGAACCGTGATCCTGCCGATGGAATTGACGAGGGAGAAATCTATATTCCGCCGCCAAAGGAAGTGAAGGATAAGAGCGTGCTAGATGGGGTGAAGTATGATTATAGCAGGCATATTGCAGCGACCCTTCAGACCTATTGCTTTGATTGTCACGACAAGGAAACAGCCAAGGGAGATCTCGACTTAGAAACAGCGCTTACGGAAAGGCCTCTGGTGCGTAACCGGCTTCTTTGGGAAAACGTTGCCGAGAGGGTGAAAAATGGAGACATGCCACCTGCCAAGAAACCGCAACCGGGGCAACATCAACGACTGCAGGTGCGGGCATGGCTGGCTAAGGAGATTGACCGCTTCGATTACTCCACAGTGCGCAACCCCGGATATCTTCCTGCTCGTCGGCTGACGAGGGAGGAATATAACCGGACGATTCGCGATTTGCTGGGGCTTGATCTTCGTCCAGCCGATCAGTTTCCGATGGATTTCAGCGGCACCAGTGGGTTCTCAAACAGTGCCAACACCCTTTTCCTAGCAACTGCACACCTTGATCGCTACATGACTTCCGCTGAGTGGGTGATCGACATGGTGCGCAAGAATCCCAAGGCGTGGAGTCGACTTGTTGGCAATGGGCCTAGTGAGCAAGCCCTGCGGCGTTTTGTCAGACGCGCCTATCGTCGCCCCCCCAGCAAGCAGGAACTTTCGGAAGTGATGACGCGCTTTGCTGTTGCAAGGAAGGACGGGTATTCTGAGCAGGATGCCCTCGCGCAAGCGTTCAAGCTTGTGCTTATTTCGCCACATTTCCTGCTTCGAGTCGAGCAAGGGGGAGAAACCGGGAAGGATCTTCCGGTGAGTCCCTACGATTACGCAACCCGGCTTTCCTACTTTCTCTGGGCCTCCACACCAGACGAAAAACTCCTGTCCGCCGCCGCCACCGGGAAGCTCCTCTCGCGTGAGGATCGGAGCGATTCCATTGACGCCATGCTTGCTGACCCCCGCAGCAGGGCACTGGGTGAAATCTTTGCCGGCGAGTGGCTGGGGACGCACAATGTAGGCCCGCGTATTCGCAAGGACCCGATCGACAACCCCTGGTGCACGGAATCCCTCATGGCTGCCATGCGCAACGAGACAGCCTGGTTTGTGCATTCCCTGATTCTCGAGAATGCCCCGGTAGCTCGTCTTATCGACGCAAAATACACTTTTCTCAACAGCGAGCTCGCTAGATTCTACAGAATATCCGGTGTCAGTGGTGATGAAATGCAACGCGTGGAATTAAAGACGAATCAGCGGGGCGGAATACTCGGCAACGCCAGTGTTTTGGCAGTCACTTCATTTCCGAACCGCACCAGCCCGGTCGTAAGGGGAACATGGATTCTGTCTACCCTCCTTGGTACACCTCCGCCGCCCCCGCCCCCGAATGTGCCGGAAATCGAGGTGGAGGGGCGCTCGAAAAAGGCAGTGCGGACGTTGCGCCAGAAACTGGAACGGCATCGTGAGTCGAAAAAATGTGCCGGGTGTCACTCACAGATCGATCCGCTCGGATTCGGCCTAGAAAACTATGCTGAATTCGGTCAATGGAGGGATGGCGTTGACAATCACGGCATCCTTCCCAACGGGGCAAAGTTTCGCGGCCCGTCCGGCTTGAAGATAGCGCTCAAGAAAACGCGTATCGATGCCTTGGGCTCACAGGTAATTCGCAAGATGCTGGCATACGGGCTGGGACGTCAATTGGAGTATTACGACGAGGCGGTGGTTCGGGAAATTGCCGCAAAACTTAAACCCGCTGGTTATCCGATGGGGGATATGGTAAAGGAAATCGCCAACAGTTATCCCTTCACGACCAAGCGCCTACCTGCACCCCGAAAACCTAAAGCTCCTGTTAAGTCATGACTGAACCTGCCAACCGCCGCTCCTTTCTCAGGGGAATCGGAGCTTGCCTGGCTCTTCCCTCACTCGAGAGCCTTGCCAAGCCCGGCATCGGCACGCAAGCCGCCAAGTCCAACACGCGGCTAGCGTATCTCTATTTCCCAAATGGCACTGCGAGTGGATCCTGGGTGCCCCGCAAGGTCGGTAAATCCGGAAAACTGGAACAACTCAATGAATGGATGGCCCCGCTCGAGGAGCACAAATCGAGTTTGGTTATCACCAGCAACTTGTGGACACCGCGCGGCAATGGACACGGAGCAGGTACCGCAACCTGGCTCACGGGGGGGGCTTATAATCGCCGGAAAAATGACGTGGGTGGTCCTTCAGTGGACCAGATAGCCGCTCAATATCTCGCTGATAAATCCCCGCTGTCATCGCTGGAGCTGAGCACCTCGGGGGAAGGTAGCTTCTCCGGGAGTTTATCACGCAATTGTCTCTCCTGGAGAAAGCGCAATGTGCCCGCGGTGAGAGAAACCATTCCCCGGGCAATTTTTGACAAACTGTTCCGGCGCGCACAGGAAGGATTCGTGAACAAGAGCGTGCTGGACCTTGTTTTAACACAGTCAAGGGACCTCAAGAGGCGAGCCAGTATTGCCGACGGGCAAAAGATCGACGAGTATCTTGATTCAGTAAGGGCAATAGAGAAGCGTCTGGAATTTGCGGAAAGACAATCAAGGCGTGTAGCTGCTGATCATGCATTAACGGATACCCTCAAGCGTCCGAAGCCGGGAATCCCGACAAACCATGAGGAATACGTGCGGCAGATGCTCGACCTTATGGCACTGGCTTTCTGGTCGGAATCAACACGTGTTTCGACCTTCATGCTGGACCACGGGCAGAGTAATCGATATTTCAATTTCCTACCCGGGGTAAAGGGAACCTGGCATGCTCTGTCCCACTGGAAAGATGCCAGTGGGCGAACGGAAGACGATGATGGCATGACCAAATGGAGCGATGTCCGAACCAAAAAGGACCAATACAATGAAGTCACCAGGTGGCATCATGCGCAACTCGCGTTTTTCCTGGGTCGACTGAAGCAACTCAAGGATGCTGATGGTGTGAGCGTGCTCGATCGCTCAATGATCGTCTATGGATCCAGTATCGCCGACGGGCACGAGCACGAAGAGAAGGACTTGCCCGTCCTCCTTGCAGGCGGTGGCAACGGCACGATCAAGACCGGGCATTACCTCAAGCCAAGAAACAATACCTCCATGTCTCGCCTCCACCTCGCCATGATGCAGCGGATGAAAATTCCAGCCGACCGCTTTGCAGAGGCACAAGACGCGCTTGAGCTGTAAGGAATTCGATGACCTCCCTTGCGCTGCGGCATGAGGGCGACCAAGGGCTTCCCGGAATAATTCACCGGAAAATGATGCGCAGGACGCGGAGAGGGTTGCCCTGCAAGCAAAGAATCGATAAGGTTTACCTCAGATGATGACTATCCTCGCCATGCTCTTTGTGATCGGCTTGATTATGCTTGTCTCTGCTGCTGTTTGCAAGTCATCGCGATTGGCGACCTCCTCCGCGCCCAACCACCATGCCGCGAACTGCGGCGACTCGGGAGAAGAACTGCTCAGGAAAAACCCGTTAGTGCCAAACTCCGCGGAATATTGGTGTTACCGATGCAAATCACATCTTCGGAAGCATTTCCTCCAGCCTGATAATAACCAAGGTGTTTGGAGCGCGTTTTTAGGAGGGAGGGGGTGCTTGCGTTGCGACATCTCGACATTCAGACCTGATAAGGTCAAGGCTTGGCTGTATGGCATACTGGGATTTTCCCTATGCTTCCTCATCGGGGTCTTATGGCTTGAGATGATTTTTGGTGTTGATGGAATCCTGGTGCCTACCATTCTTTTTATCATCTGTTTAGGATCGGTGGAGTTGTGGATGCTCAATTTCATGAATCTCTGGTGGTCCTGGTCTCGGTTACAGGGAGAAAAATCTGTTGAACAACTCGATCGGGACGGCCGTTACTACATCTCCAAGTGGGATAAATCTCACCAACATCACTACTCATGAAATATTCCATCACCTATCCGATTGCCGTGCTGCTGACTCAAGCACTGTTTGCCGGCGATCCATTGATCATCGACACTCAGGTCCAATGGGAAAAGGCTCTGACCACAGCAAAGGATGTCATCATTGAAAACGGCACGGCATCAGCCGCCGGAAAGACCGGGAATTTCACCGCCACGCTCCACAAATCCGACCGTAAACGCTCAGTGGCTTCGCTGACTGTTCAGCAGTCGGCACTCTGGCAAAACTGGGAAGCGAAGCCGCGGGTCGGTCCAAAGAACCTGCGCGACGCCCCCGTTTTCCTGTCCATGGGGCCGGATAACTATTGGATGTTCGGCCGCTACGGACCAATGCCCGGGGGAAAAGGAAAGAAACCGGCCGGAGCACCTGCCTTCGAGGCCCGCGATGCTCAACTTGATGGGTTAGATATTGCCTTGAAAACCACCCCTCTCCCTAACCAGTTCAACGCCCCCGGCGGACTCGTCAAGGGACAGGGGGGGTACCATGCATGGCAAAGCAAGGACATGGTCCACTGGGTGCACCACGGATGCGTCACCCCCGGGTTTGCCCGCTGGGTGACGACAGCCGAGCAGGTGGACGGAAAAACCTTCATTTACTACGACTTCCCCAACGACCAGGACCCTCACCTTTTCATCGACACAGACCTAACGGACGGCAAACCGGGCAAGAACATGGGTATCGCCCTGAACGACCCCTCGCATGGTTCGGATTGCGCTGTTATCCGGGACATCCAGGGCAAATTCCATATCATCTTCGAGGACTGGAGCCCAATCAATGCCCGCAAGCACTCCTGGGATTCCCCGTTAGCCGGCCATGCCGTAAGCCAGAATGGAATCGACAAGTTCTCTATCCTCGCCCCTGCAGTGGACGAGCGTACCAAGCCGACCGGAAAAATTGCCGAATATCTGCACCCGCACTGGAAAGGGGAAGACCCAAAAAGGTTCAAGACCAACGTCGCGAAATACGAGATTCATGAGCCCAAACAAAATGCTTATGGCGACTGGGCCTCCATTGCCATCGGCGGCCAGTATTATCTCTTCTGCGACTACCACCCGGCCAATAAAGGGATCCGTATTGCTTGGTTTACGTCCTCAAGCATCAACAAGCCTTTCTCCTTCTGTGATGAAATAGGCAAGGGGCATCCTGATCCTGATATTGGATTCGCCGAAGGTCGCTTCTACCTGGTTACACAAACATCCAATGATTACGTCAGTCCCGGACCGTGGGTGGAAAAAATTGAGGCCAGAGTCGGTGTCGACACGGACAACGACGGCAAGGTCAACCAGTGGACAAAATGGACTGAAGTCAAGGAAACCTACGACTACATCCCCGGCTTCTCCAAACAAATCAAGCGGACCCCTGCCGCCATAGATCTCGCGGGACTGCCTGCCGGTTATGCTTTCCATGCCGATCTGAAAATCTCCGACACCACGGAAAATAAATCAAAGCCCATCATTGAGAGCCTGCACCTCTCCTTCAAGTAACAACGACTCTTCCCGGCTGCTCTTTGCAATAATTGGGGTTGCCGCCGAGGTGACCTTTTACCCATTCAATGCATTGTCTTAGCCGGCATGGATCTACACTCATTAGCAGTCACCTGAAAACCCGGAAATCAAAGCCCATGCACGCAATGCTCTTGAACTACCTAAAGAGGCTGTCCTTCCTCTGCCTACTGTTGACCTTCTGTACCCAGGCTCATGCGGCGCCCTTTCGCGGCCCCAATATCGTCCTAATCTTTATCGACGACATGGGCTACGGGGATATCGGCCCTTTCGGCAACAAGGTAAACAAGACGCCCCACCTGGACCGGATGGCCAAGGAAGGACTTAAGCTGACTGATTTTTATGTTTCCAACACGGCATGCACGCCATCACGCGCAGCACTGATGACCGGCACCTACGCCAACCGCATTGGTATGGATGGTCGCGTCGTCTTCCCCGGTGAAGACCGCGGCCTGCATCCGGACGAAATCACCATCGCCGAATTACTCAAGAAGAAGGGGTATGCCACAGGGTGCTTCGGCAAGTGGCACCTGGGCGACCAGCAAAAATTCCTGCCCCTGGCCCAGGGCTTCGACGAATATTTCGGGATCCCCTATTCCAACGACATGTGGCCGGGTAACAAGAGAGGCAATCCCTTAACCAACCGGGGGCCCTATACACCGTTGCCGATCATTCGCCAAGACAAGGCAGTCGCCTATGTCAGTGATGACCAGGACCAGGCATTGCTTTGCGAAATCGTCACCGACGAGGCAGTCAGGTTCATCAAGAAACACAAGGAAAGCCCCTTCTTCTGTTATATTCCCCACGCTTACGTGCACAAGCCGCGATATGCACGCCCACACATTCTCAAGAGGGCGGAGGGCAACGTCGACCGGTCCAACGTCGAGGAGGTCGACGACAGCGTGGGCCAAATCCTTGCT
>MDTA01089133.1_pt1 | contig 11080 bp, 8 predicted proteins | sample 811151 | NCBI WGS metagenome assembly MDTA01 (sample SAMN05326648, study PRJNA326480) | marine metagenome | isolation source: seawater | place: Indian Ocean: South | collected 2010 | reverse complement strand
CTAATTGACCTTCTTTCTTAGAAAAATATCTCTCAATTCTATGCACTAAATTCTTAGAACTTTGAATTCCCTCATCTGTCCACTCCAGCTCTCTATCTGGTGGTGAGTCAGATATCATAAATATTCTTGTTGCATCTATACCATAATTTTCCAAAATATCATCAGGTTCAACAACATTTTTCTTAGATTTTGACATTTTTTCAATTGGCCCTTCTTCAACAACTTCAGATGTTTTAATTGTCATTAAGATACCATTCTTTGAAACAACTTCTTTAGGCATTACCCACTCATTATTTGATGTTTTATAGGTTTTATGAGTGATCATCCCTTGTGTAAACAACTGTTTAAAAGGTTCATCTACTTTCAATTTATAAATATCTCTTAACGCCTTCATAAAAAATCTAGAATATAATAAATGGAGTATGGCATGCTCAATACCCCCAATATATTTATCAACAGGTAAAAATTTATTTACCTCTTCGGGATTAAATGGTTTGTCTAGTTTATTATTTAGAAAGCGAATATAATACCATGACGAGTCAACAAAAGTGTCTAGAGTATCGGTTTCCCTAAATGCAATTTTTTGACTCTTCGAGCAGACAATTTTTCTCCAATCAGCTTTATTAAGTAGGGCATTTCCTTTCCCCTTTAATTCTACCTTATATGGAAGCAAAACAGGCAATTCAGATTTATCAAGAACTCTGTAAGTTCCATCCTCATAATAAATTACCGGTATAGGGCATCCCCAATATCTTTGTCTAGATACCCCCCAGTCTCTAATTTTATAATTTATTTTTGCCCTACCAATTTTCGACTCATTTAAGTATTTAGTTATCTCTTTGATTGCATCGTCCTTGCTCAAACCATTTAATTTAGGGGAGTTGATTACTTTACCATCTCCTGAGTAAGGTAATTCTTCATCGTTACATTCAATTACTTTTATTATTGGCAGAGAATATTTTTTTGCAAATTCAAAGTCTCTCTCATCATGTGCTGGGCACCCGAATATAGCTCCCTCACCATATGTATCTAACACAAAATTAGCAACATATATGGGTAATTCTTTATCTAAGAGCGGATGTTCACAACCGATATTAAGCTTTATACCAAGCTTCTCTTTTTCCTCGTTTATTTGGTTAAATTCATTTTTAATTTTTTGGATAGCCTCTTTGTCTAGTGCATCAGCCACTATTGGATGATTTATAGATACGGCGATAAATGTGGCACCATAAATTGTATCAGGCCTAGTTGTAAATATGTTTAAAAAATTATTATTATTGGAAATTTTGAACTTTATTTCTGCACCAATTGACTTACCTATCCAGTTTCGCTGCATAGTTTTCACCTTTTCTGGCCAAAGTTTTAAATTATCAAGGTCACTTAAAAGTTCTTCTGCGTAGTCGGTTATTTTAAAAAACCATTGTGATAAATTTTTTTTCTCTACTTCAGCTCCTGTTCTCCAGCCCTTTCCATCAATCACTTGTTCATTTGCTAAGACTGTTTGATCAACAGGATCCCAATTAACAACAGCATCTTTTTTATATGCTAAACCTTTATTATAAAGATCAATAAAAAGCTCTTGCTGATATTGATAATAATCCTCACTACAAGTAGTAAGCTCTCTATCCCAGTCTAAATCTAATTCTAATTTCTGAAGTTGCTCTTTCATATTTTTAATATTAGACAATGTCCAATCTTTTGGATGTGTTTCAAATTGAATAGCAGCATTTTCAGCTGGCAAACCAAATGCATCCCAACCCATAGGATGAATTACTTCGTCACCTTTTAATTTATGATATCTTGCGCATATGTCGCCTATTACATAATTTCTTACATGCCCCATATGAATATTACCTGATGGATAAGGGAACATCTCTAAAATATATTTTTTTGAGGACAACTTATTAATTTGACTGGGCTAAAGCAGAGGCCCTGTCAAGAATAGACAGAGTAATTTGCTTCTCTTCTTGTATAAAATCTTTTTTATCATTAATCCAATTATTATCGTTTTTAGTTTCACAAACAAAATTTGTTTGCACCCCTGTACTAATAAGTTCTTGAGATAATATTTGTATTTTAATTAAACATCTATTTACAATAAAAGGATCATCTTCTCCGTATATCCAATCAGTCTCTATATATCCACCTTGATTATCTGCAATCTTTAAAGGATAGCTCTTTGTTACATCTAAAGATGCTCTCCATAAAAGGGGATTAACTGAATTTACAACTAACAATTCTGATTTATTATCATCACCCATACCAAATGTTTCTCTAAAAGACTCATTTAAATCGAAAAGAGATTTACCATCAGCCCTTTCATTTGCTTTGCAAGCTTTATATTTTCTACCTTTTTTATTATGGGCACCATATTCATTGTCCCTCATTGGGTTATCACACTTACCATATATTTCATCAAGTTCAGCTAAGTTTTTTTGATGATTGCCTTGCCCGCATGATATTAAAACAAACAAAGACATAAGAAGCGTTAGTAGTTTCAACATATTAATGAAATTAAATTAAATAATTTAAATTTAAACAAAAAAAAAGGGAGGAGATACACTCCTCCCTTAAATAAAGTAGATGTTAATTGATTAGAAGCTTACGCTTGTACCAATTGCTACAACAGTGTCTGATGTAGAAGCAGTTTCTGCTGCTCTTTCACCTGATGTGCTTCTCATTTCAGCCCAAATTGATGCACCACCACCTAGTGAAGATGAAATAGTTACATCAGTAGTTTGTGCGTTCTTGTTGCTACCATCATGTCCTTGGTAACCAATTGCAACAGATGCACCACCAACACTTGTTGAATAAGTAACACCAAATGACTCAGCTTCATCAGCTGCTACGTCACCGTCTGTAGCATTGAAACCAAGACCAAGTGTACCACCGCCAACAGCGTAAGTAACAGAAACACCCTGATCGTTCATGTTTGAACTACCATTTTCTGCTTGAGCAGCAGCAGCAGTAAGTGACATTGCACCTAAAGGCATAGTTATTTTAACACTTGAACCAGTTAATGTTGCACCGTCTACATCACCTTCTCCTGCACCGTCCCAGAAGTAAGCACCAGCAACAGTCATGTCACCAACAGTTGTTGAACCTGAGATACCAGAACCTTCATCGTCACCGATAGATCCTTCGTATGTGATTGCAACACCGTTTGTGTCAGCCCATGAAACTAATTCACCAACTTTACCAACGCCGTCTGCGATACCAATGCTATCACCAACAGCAAGAGTTCCGTTTGCGAAACCAAAAGTAAGTTTAGTTAAACCAGTTGCAGTTGAGTCATCACCTGCGTCATCGTTATCATTTGAAATACCAGCACCGGCAGAAATTGATACACCAGCGTCAGTTGTAGTTGAAAGTGAGAAGCTCACTCCACCACCATTCATTGATGTAGTGTTACCACCAGCATCAACGTATGCAAAGTCAGCAGAACCGCTGACACTAATATCCGCGTTAGCGGCTGTTGAGAAACCAACAGCAGCTGCAATAGCAGATACCATATATGTTAGTTTTTTCATAATAATTTTCCTTTCTTATTATTACTTGTGTTTTTAATTAAAAACTTCAACAAATGTATTTAAAAACAAAGATTTGAACATCAAAATAAAGTTTTTCAGGAGTTTTTGATTATTCTGTTGCATATATGCAACAGTAAAAATTTCTATAATTTATGACATTTCATAGCCGAAAAAACTACTATTTTCAGGCACAATACCTTTCATTTTCCAATATTTTCTTTGCATTTCAAATGATTGATAAAATTCATCTTTTTTATCAACAAATTCCTGTTTTTTTATAGACTTTTGATGTATCCCACCTTGAACTTGTCTGATACTTGCTGTTGATGAAAAAAACTGATCTCTCTTTTCTTTACTATAAGAGGCCTTAATTCCAAGAAATTCATATATTTTCTTTTGGGCTTTTGTATCGTCTTTTACAATCTCTTCATAGTAGATGTCTAAAATACACTCATCTTTATTATGTATGACAGAATTCCAATATAAATTAATTGCTTCAAAGTTTGCCATAAAAACTCCTATGTTAAAAAAACTCGAACTATAAGGAATGTTTTGTACGTATCTCTGTTTGTATAAAGAAATAGCTGTATCCCATGGGTTTCTAAATAACCTAATAATTTTTGTTTTGGGTAAGAAATTTAATAAGTATCCCAGATATAAAAAATTCTCAGGCAACTTGTCAATCACATATTTAAAATCTTTCCTTATATATTTAGTCCTTCTCAAATATTTTGTATTGAAGTCATTCATCATCTTCTGGCTATTAGTTTCATTTAATCTAAGATAGCTACCAATTAAATTTTTTGAAGTAGCAAGTTCACCTCCTGCAAATACCTCATTGTTTGAAGTTGCTATTGACTCAACTAAAGTGGTGCCAGAGCGTGGCGAACCAACAATGAAAAAATTATTTTCACCTAAGTTTTTATTATCTTGTTTAAAATTTTTAAAACTTTTTTCAAAGTGATCAATTGATTCCAATATTTTATTCTGATAATTATATGAGTTATACCTCGTTGAATTAAAAGTTTCTTTATTGCCTAAATGATAATATTCCTCAGATTTTAATTTATCTAATTTTTGATAGTACAATGCTAAACCAAAATATAACGGCGTCACAAAATAAAATCTTTGTAATTTAAATTTAAACTCATCGTGATTTTTATTAGATTTTTCAATTGCTTTTTCAGCTAATTCTTTTGTTATAGAGCTAGGATCAACACTCGCTAATAGATAAAATATATTTTCATTAAATTCTTTGTCTAATATTGACTTGAATAACTTTACAGTTTCAGAGTCTTTCAATAAAGCAGTATTAATATTTGATTTTAACCAAAAAACACTCGTGTGCTGAGTGATAATAGGGTTTTCTTTTTCTATTATTCTGTCTATGGACATATCTATATAGTCATTTGCTTTGTTAAAATTTCTTAAAGCTAAGTGGACCTCAGCAAAATTAGTATAAACCCCAGGATTTTCTTGTTCCATTTCAAGAGCTTTGTTTAAAAATTCTAAAGCCTCTTCATATTCCTCCATTTTTAACAATGAATACCCAAGATTGTTAAAGTAATCAAAATCTTGAAGATCTGGTTTTATTTTAAAACCTCTTTTAAGTAATTGAACAGCGACAGGGTAAGCATTTTTTTGCATGTAAATGTATGCCAAAACCTTATTTAAACCTATGTTGTTTTGATCCTTTTTATAAAGACTGTTGGCAATTTGAAGTGCCTTATCAATATTGTTAGATCTTAATAAATCAATTACGTCTGAAATTTCTTTTTTCATAAATTAATTATAGGGTATAAATGTAATCTATGTCTCTAATAAATAAAATAAATTTTCAATATAAATTTAGAGTTCTCAAAGAATTAGTTGATTCTAAAAAATATGAAGAGTTTTTTATAGAATTAGAAAAAACCAAAAAAAACTATAAAAATTTTTCAGATCTATCTATGGCTTTTGTTAGCAATATAATTAAAAATAATGAAAATGATATATTTGACTCAAAAATTGTTTGGCTAAATTCTTTTTTCATTGACGATTTATTTTATTTAAATAACTTCATCTCATTTTATTTTAATTATCAACAGAAAATTATTAATACATCAAAGTCATATGAGGAGGAAATTTCAGAAGTCTTTAAAAGTAGTAATGAAAATATAAAAATTAGTTTTGAAGATCTTCTAGATAATTCATATTTATATCAATGGTTAATTTTACAAAAATCGAAGAAAAAATATAATTTCATTAATAATCAAATGCCTTTTTTTTCTACTAAAAATAACTTTAATTTTACAAAATCAACACTTACAAATTGTTTTATACTGATGGTTGATAATCCTTATAATGTTTATCAATTTATAAAAGATAAAAATAATAATGATATTGAAAAATCAAGAAATATATTTTTAAATTTAGATAATCGATCCTTTTTTCAGAATTTAGATGGAGTAACAGTTGAAATTAATAGACAAGGCTGGCACACAAATTTACTAAGTTGGAAAGACCCAAATGTGCTAAATTCATTGCGTGGTAAAATTATTTTAAAAAATGATATAATTGATAACACCTATGAAACTTTAAGCTCCATAATTTTTCATTTAATTCAATCTGGTTTGAATATCACAATGGATTACGAAATAATCCAAGACTTTATTAAATTTAATCCCGTTCCATTTAAAAAGATAAAACATAATATATCTACAAAAGAAAAAAAATTCCTAGCACCTTACATCAATAATATCTTATCTGATATAGAGGAGGAAAAATTAGATTAAGTTGACTATAAATTTTGATCAATTATCTGAAATAAAGAGAAATTTAAAAAAATATCCAAAATCTTCACTGTTGATTGTTACAAAAAACAGAGACTCTGAAACAATTAAATCTCTTGTTAACGAGGGATACTATAACTTTGGAGAAAATAAGGTACAAGAAGCAGAGAGAAAATTTTCTTTAATAAATGAAAATAATGTCACAATCCACTTAATTGGTCCACTTCAAACAAATAAAGTTAAAAATGCATTGAGACTGTTTAATACAATTCAAACTATAGATAGAATAAAATTAGTGCGAGAAATTTCAAAATACCTTAATTCTGAACATGATTTTAAAATTACAACGAAAGACTTTTATATACAAGTAAACATAGGTAATGAAGATCAAAAATCAGGAGTATCACCAAATGACTTACTAGAATTATATGATTATTCAATTAGTAATAATCTTAAAATAACAGGATTAATGTGCATCCCTCCTTTTGATGAGGACCCCACTGATTACTTTAAAGAGATGAATACTCTTAAAGACTCTATAGATAAAAATTTAAAATTGAGCATGGGTATGAGTAATGATTATGAAATAGCACTTAATAATAAATCAGACCTTATAAGAATTGGGTCTAAAATCTTTAAGTGAAAAAATTTTTATTAATAATTTTATTTTTTTTACCTGCGAATTTATTTGCCCTGGAGGTTTTTTGTAGGTTTGAAGAGGTTTATAAAAATAGCTCAACGCAACAGGGCTTTTTTTTATTAAAAGAAGATAAGTTAAGGTACGAATATCTAGATCAAAATCTTTATACAATAATAGTTAAAAACAAGGAATATTTTCTTATATTAAATAACCATAAAGATAGCTTTAGTAAACTAGAAGAAAATACCGAGATGATTGATGAGATCTCTAATATATTACTAGATTTTCCTAATATAAAAAATATATACGTTAGGAGCGATTACACCTACATAATTGAAAAGAATTCGAATAATTTTATAAAACGAGTTGCTATAAAATCGAATGATTTAAATATAAGTATTAATTTTTTTAATTGCGAAACCAAAGCTATTGAAGATAAATACTTTATGCACTTCCCATTAAGAAAATACCCTCTTTAAATATGATAGACCTTGATTGTAAAGATAATTTTTTAAAAAAAAGTTTAAAAAATTTACTTCTACAAAAAAAATTGATTTCTATCATAGAAAATCAAAATTTCTTTTCTCTTATATATGTAAAAGAGTTTGCTAACTCCCTAGTACTAACAATCAATAAAAATAATATTGAATTTAAACTACCTATAGACTTAAATATTTTTGTAAAAAATATCTATGAAGAACTTAATGATATAGAAATAAATTTTGCTGATGGCGCTTATTTTCCATATCAAAGGCTTCTGAAAAACAAAAATAATAAAAAAATTTACCTGAGTTACTTACAAAATATTATATTGTCAAACTTAATTGTAAGTAAAGAGGGCATAGAAAAATTTGTTTTATATAAAATTATCTGGCCTAAAGACATCAATGTATCTATAAATAAATTGGACACACATTTAACTAATTTAAAGGTCCATATTAACGCAAATTTATGTTTAAAAATTAATTTTCAATCTCAAAATAAAGTATTAAAGCTAATTATTAATTAATATTTCTCTTTTACCAGCATGATTAGGTGGTGATACAATTCCTCTTTGTTCAAGAGCTTCCATTATTCTTGCAGCCTTATTGTACCCAACTTGGAAATTTCTTTGAAGATAGCTTGTTGAGGCTTTATTCGAAGATTTTATAAGATCAATTGACTTAGTAATTAACATTTCATCTTCGTCACTTAGTGTATCGAAGTTCTCATCATTATTTTTTATAATTTCATCTAATTCATCAAGGTATTGAACAGACTGGCTTTTTTTTATCTCTTTAATTAACTTATTTACCTCGCTATCTGAAATAAAAGCAGACTGATATCTAATAATGTTTCCACCATTTTTTGTCATTAACATGTCTCCATTTCCTAATAACTGTTCCGCACCAATTTCACCTAAAACTGTTCTACTGTCGTATTTGCTAGCAACTTGGAAACTAATTCTTGAAGGGAAATTAGCTTTGATACTTCCTGTTATTATATCAACACTTGGTCTTTGTGTTGCCATAACTAAATGAATACCACATGCTCGAGCCATTTGAGCAAGTCTTTGAACATAGTGTTCAACTTCTTTACCGGCTGTCATCATCAGATCAGCCATTTCATCTATAAAAACAACTATGTATGGAAGTTTTTCAATCGATTTTTGATTATAGCCCTCTAAGCTTCTAGTATTTTCTTCGTTCATAAGTGAGTATCTCCTCTCCATTTCTTTACAAACCCACTTAAGGGCAATGATTGCTTTTTTTGGTTCAGTAACAACTGGTGTTAGTAAATGTGCAATATCATTGTAAACGCTTAATTCGAGCATCTTTGGGTCAATCAAAATTAATCGCAATTCTTTTGGGGAAAATTTGTATAAAATACTTGCTAATAGTGTGTTTATAAATACGGATTTACCTGAGCCAGTTGTACCGGCAACTAGTAAGTGCGGTGTTTTACTTAAATCAATAACCTCAATATTTCCAGAAATGTCTTTCCCAATACATATCGGTATTTTAGAAGTTGTGTTTTTAAAGTTTTCATTAGTTAAAAGCTCTTTAATAGTAACGGTTTCGCGTTGGTCATTTGGAACCTCTACACCTAAGTATTGAGTCCCATAAATTTGTGCTATACGCACTGCACCAACACCCATACTTCTTGATATATCGTCAGCAAGATTAATTATCGTATTTATTTTTATACCTGCCGCAGGCAAAATTTCAAAAAGTGTTACAACTGGACCATGTTTTACATTTATTACTTGGATTTCAATATTAAAATCTTGAAAAACTCTTTCAAGTAAATCTGAATTAGCTTTGATATTTTCTTTATCTAGTTTGTTTTGTGCTTGGGCACTGTTAGAGTCTAATATTTCAAGAGATGGTGATAAATATTCCATTTTTTTCTCTAAGCCATCATCATTGTACTCTTTGTTTAAGATATTTGTTTCTTCTGCACGTATGGTGTTAATGTTATTAATTATTGGATCTTTTTTGATTTGTGTATTTTGTAGTTCATTTTGTATAGTTTTCCTAAATATTTTTCCAAATTCAATATTAGGAAATTTAAATAGGTTAATTATATTTTGTGAAAAAATATAAATTAAAAAACCTAAAAGCGACATTAAGTAACTTACATATTCTAAATCATAAAAATTATATAATTGATAAGAAAAAATCCCCCAAGTTTCTATTGACTCTAAAAATAAAAAATCAATTTCCAATTGAAACAGCGATTGTGGTATTAAAATTAAACTTATAAAAAATAATAATAATCTTAAAAATATATACTTTGGTGTTTTGTCTATTAATACCAATACAGAATGTATTAAAAAAAATAGAATTACAAAATATCCAAAGACTCCAAATGTGTAAAAAATGAAACTTGCATAATATGATCCAAAATCACCTAAAAAGTTTTGAGATTTATAGCTTGTATTTGTTAAAAATGAGTTATCATTTATATCGAATGTTATTAATGCGAGAAGTGATAGAATTGAAATCGAAAGAAGAAAAAACGCATATACATACCTTAACGATATGTATATTTTCTCTTTAAAGATCTCAGGAATATAGCTATTCTTCATTGTTCTAGGTAAATATATGCGTCTAAATGAAAAATAAAATATATAAATATGATTTTTTGATAATCGGAGCGGGTTTAATAGGTACCCTTGCAGCTTTAGCTTTAGTTCAAAAAAAATTCAAAGTTTTAGTTATAGATAAAAAAAATAATACTTCTAAAGATAATCGAACACTCGCAGTAAATGCTAATTCTATCGATTTTTTGAAACAATTAGGTGTTTGGAGTGATCTTAAATCTGAGCCCCAATCCATAAATAAAATACTCATTAAAGACAGTATAAATTCGAAACCTATCATATTTGAAAATGATGATGAAATTATGGGTAAAGTTATCTTTAATAAAGAGATGCACAAAATAGCCATACAAAAACTGGTAAATTTAAAAATTTTGAAAACAGGTATTAATATAGATACAACTAAGATTTTACCTAATAAAAATCTTCTTATAAAAAATAAACAATATGAATTTAAAAAAATAATAATTAGTATGGGTAAAAATATCTTTTCTAATACAGCTCATAAAAGCATAATTTTTAATCAACAACACTGCTCATATGTTGGTTTTTTCAATCACTCCATAGATCATGATAATATAGCATACGAGTTTTTTACTCATAAAGGACCTTTAGCTGTTTTGCCAGCACCTGCTAAAAATAAAAAAAAATCAACATTTATATATTCATCAAAAGAAATGATAAATGAATTGCAAATTAAAAAACTTATAAGAAAACATATCTCAAAATTTCATGGAAAATTATATTTCGATGATCTTCCTATATCTAAATTCCCTATTGCTCCTCACCTTACAAAAAATAATGTTAATTTTATATACATTGGTGATAGTTTAAAATCAATTCATCCAGTTGCTGGACAGGGATGGAATCTTGGTGTCAAAGATATCCAAACATTATGTAAATTACTAGACCGATATTCTCTTGATGAGAAAAATTTCAATTCTTATTATTACTCTAGAAGAACTATTGAAAATATAATTTATCTTGGTTTTACATCTATGTTGAATTTCTTATATGAGAGAAAAAACTTTTTAAATACAAAAATTATTAAATTTGG
>MDTA01194396.1_pt1 | contig 11083 bp, 9 predicted proteins | sample 811151 | NCBI WGS metagenome assembly MDTA01 (sample SAMN05326648, study PRJNA326480) | marine metagenome | isolation source: seawater | place: Indian Ocean: South | collected 2010 | reverse complement strand
TGCTTTAGCTTCCGCTTCCGCCTGAGCCTGTGCTTCCGCTGCTGCTTTAGCTTCCGCCTGAGCCTGTGCTTCCGCCTGAGCCTGTGCTTCCGCTTCCGCCTGAGCTATTTGTTCAGATTTAACTTTTTCTTCAGCTGGTTTCTTTTCTAAAGACTCTTTTACTATTATCTCTGTTTTTTTATTTTCTTTAATATCTTTGGGTTCAGTATTGAAAACACCAGTTGCTAAAACGACTGAAACCACAGCAACAAATAAAAAGTTCATGTTTTTTTATTATAACACAAAGTCACTCATAATTAACTTGCAATTTTCTACAACTTCTGCGTTTTGCAATAATGAATTTGTTGATATATATAGTTTCTAGAAGCAAGGTTTGGAGCGCCTGGCAACAAAACGCCCCTTAAAAGATTATGATAAAAAAATTTTCTTTCATATGTTTTAATATTCTTTTTTTTCTAGATAATATTTTTAAATTTTTAACAAAAAGAAGCATACTAATTTGGTTTAATGATTTTTCTCAAGTAAAGTCCTATAAATCCATTAAAATTTTAGATAAAAAAATAAATTTTTTTGTTCCTAATCCAACTATAAATTGGAGAGTTGACACTTATTTTACAAAAGAGCCTGAAACACTTGAATGGATTGATGGTTTTGAAAAAAAAGAGAATTTAATTTTTTGGGATATTGGCGCAAATATAGGTTTATATTCGATTTATAATTCTTTAAAAAACCCTAACTCTTTAACTGTCGCTTTTGAACCCTCAAGTTCAAACTTAAGAGTATTAACAAGAAACATTTCAATCAATAATTTAGAGAAAAGAATAAAATTAGTGCCAATACCATTAACTAATAAAGAGAATATTTTTCAAGAAATGAGGGAAAGTAATTTTGTTGAAGGGGGTGCACTAAATTCATTTGGAGAAAAATTTAATTTTGAAGGTAAAGCATTTAAACCTTCAATGAAATATAACTTGCTTGGAACAACAATGAATTATTTTATCGAAAATTCAATTTTAGATATTCCTGATTATATTAAAATTGATGTTGATGGTATTGAGCACCTAATACTTGAAGGTGGAGATAAGTTTTTAAATAATGAAAAAGTAAAGAGTTTATCAATTGAAATAAATGAAGATTTTAAAGAACAGTATGACAAGGTTTTAAATTTAATGCAAAAATATAAATTTAAAATTCTTCATAAAAAACATAATGATGTTATGTTTTCCAAAGCAAATAGATATAACTCGATATATAATTATATATTTACAAAGCAAAATACATCAAAAAATAATATGTAAAGTATGAGTAATTATGATTTTTACTGAAATTTATAAATTATGATATTTGAATATTTAACATTTTTTCTTGGAATTATTTGGTCTTATTTTTTTATAAAAGCACAATCAATCTTTTCGAAAAAAACTGGGATTCTTTTTAAGATATTTATATCTAAAGTATCTTGGATTACTTTCATATTTGCATGTTATTTTGGTTTTAAAAATTTTTCATTAAAAGCTACAATTATTGGAGTAGCCATTGGTATTAGTTTAGTGCATCTTGGTTTTTATTTATTAAATAACTATCTAAGAAAAAAATTTGATGAAAATAAACTAAGACAAGCTAAGACAATATTAGAGTATTTATTGATAGTTTTTATAATTTATTATATCTTTTTCTAAAACTTACTAACTAGTGATAAAATATAAAAATATTATTGAAAATATTCATATAATTCAAAATCTATATATAAAAAATAAATGTTTTTTAAGAAAAAAAACATACTCAATGGATGGGGAAGATTTACAAATAAAAAAATATTTTGGTAATAAAAAAAACGGTTTTTATATTGATGTTGGAGCTTACCATCCTATTCAAAGAAACAATACAGTTCTACTACACCAAATGGGATGGGAAGGAATTAATATAGATGTAAGTAATTTTTCAATTAAATTATTTAATCATTTAAGACCAAATGATATCAATTTAAACATAGCTATTTCAAAAAAAAGTGGCGAAGTTGATATGTTTTATCAAAAAAAATTATCACAACTTACTACTATTAAAAGACAAACTGCAAATAATGTTTTTCAGGGAAAGATTATGAGCAAAAAAATAATATCCAAAACTTTAACTGAGGTACTTAATAATTCAAAATATAATCAAAAAAAAATAGATTTTTTAGATATCGATGTTGAGGGTGCAGATTTAGAAGTTTTAGAATCATTAGACTTTAATATTTATGCTCCTGAGATAGTCTGCGTTGAAGATATTTCTAAAAATAAAAAAAATAGTGATATTTTTAATTTTTTATTAGAAAAAAATTATAAAAAAATATGGTCCGGTATTTTTAGTCATATTTTTAAAAAGAATTAGTCAAACCATTTCTTATATTCGTCTTTATTTTGAATTAAATACTCAGGTAGTTCTGAGGTTGAACATTGATAAAGCTTTTGATTTCCTGACCATTTATCTTCTCGCATATCCACATGAAAATCGTAACATGCTCTTTTTTCTTCCATCATCTTTTTAATATCATCAAACTGTAAACCACTTTCTTGAAATTCTAGATGGTGTCCATAGTTGCTTAATTTTAATACAAGATCCTTTGGTGATTTAACATTGCTAAAATGCCATCCTCCATTTTCAACTTGAAAAATACTATTGTATTTCATTTTTGAAAAAAATATATCTGGTCTCCAAATAGGATAAATTTTTTCTTTCGTGTCTCTTAACCATTGTGGTGATATAAGATTTTTTTTCAGACAAGCTTTTGAACCTACCCAAGGTTTAGAGGTATATTTTAAATTAAACTTGTAATAATACATGTTTTGTTTGAAGTGAATTAATTTTTTTTTATTTTTTTTTATATTTGGATTATCTAAATTTGGAATCTCATCAACATCGCTTACGATTATTAAATCATTATCATTGGCATCTTTAATTCCTCTGGATATTGAGTTTCTTTGAGTATGTTCAATAAGCAAGGTGTTATTTATTATTGTATTTCCTTTCTGATCTTCATTGCTTATATTTCTATAGTCTTCTAATCCTTCGGGCAGTTTTTCAATTAAAACATAAATAATTTTTTCTTTAAATTTTTGAAATTTTTTAATGTCAAAAGTTGGATTTTTTTTTTTACCACTGTGCATAAAACAACTTTCAACTATCACAAATTTATCTACATATTTATTTAAAATATTTAATCTTAGATCAAGCAACATATTTTCATCAAAAAACTGAAAGCAATCAAATATTTTCATTTTAATTTTTTAAAAATTTATTTAAATCAGGTTTGAAGTAATTTGGACCTTTCATTACTTTCCCATCCTCATTATAAATTGGCTTTCCGTTTTCTCCGAGTTTGCTCATATTCGATCTTTGTACTTCGTCAAAACACTTGTCTAAGTCTATACCAAAAGCGTGTCCTGCGCCGTAAGTTACATATAAAATATCAGTAAGCGAGTCTGCTATTTCTTTAAGATCTTGATTCTTAATCGCTTCTTCAAATTCATCTAATTCCTCTTTTATAAGTTTGTACCTTAAATCAACGACGGATTCCTTTGGAAAGCCTGGCTTTTTTTTAACTTCTTGGCCAAATTTTTCCATAAATTTTTTAACACTCTCAAAGTTTGTCATAAAATCCTCACAGTTAATTGTTAATTTAATATCAAATTGAATGTATAATATATCTTGATTCAGTTAATGAAATACAGAATAGAATTTGATTCCATAGGAAAAATAAAGGTACCTGGTGATAAGTACTGGGGAGCTTCTACTGAAAGATCGAATAAATATTTTAATATTGGTGATTTTCTTGTACGACCAATAGTAATCCATTCAATAGCTGTAATAAAAAAAGCAGCTGCAATTGTAAATTCCAGGAACGGAGATTTAGATAAAAAATTAGCAAAGTATATAATCAAAGCTTCCGAGGAAGTTACCAAAGGCAAACATGATGATCACTTTCCTCTAAAAGTATGGCAGACTGGATCTGGAACTCAAACAAACATGAATGTTAATGAGGTAATTGCTAATAGGGCAATAGAAATGATGGGTGGAAAAATTGGTTCTAAAAAACCGGTGCACCCTAATGATCATGTAAATAAATCTCAATCAACTAATGATGTATTTCCTACAGCTATGCATATTGCTATTGCAATTAAAGCAAAAGATAAATTAATACCCTCATTAAAGTTATTGGAAAATGAATTGGCAAAAAAAGTTAAACAATTTAATAAAATTGTTAAATTAGGCAGAACTCATCTGCAAGATGCAACACCAATCACATTAGGACAAGAGTTTTCAGGATATCATTCACAACTTAAAAAATGCATTGAGAGAATTGAAAGAGCTCTTAAAGAAATTCATTATTTAGCTCAGGGAGGGACAGCTGTAGGAACTGGGTTAAATACAAAAAAAAATTTTGATAAAAAAATTGTTAAACAAATAAGTTTAATTACAAAAATTCCATTTAAACCAGCCCCAAACAAATTTGCAGCACTTGCGGCCCATGATGCGATCGTCAATTTTTCTGGTACGATGAATACCACAGCGGTTTGCTTAATGAAAATCGCTAATGATATTAGATTTCTAGGTTCTGGTCCAAGAGCTGGATATGGAGAATTAATTTTACCAGAAAACGAACCTGGCTCATCGATAATGCCTGGAAAAGTTAATCCAACACAATGTGAAGCGGTAACAATGGTTTGTGTTAAAGTAATTGGTAACCACAACGGTATTACAATGGCAGGCTCTCATGGACATTTTGAATTGAATGTTTTCAAACCTTTAATAATTCACAATATTTTACAATCAATAAACATTATGTCTGACTCCTCAAAAGGATTTGCCAACTATTGTATTAGAGGATTAAAGGCAAACAAAAGGAGGATAAAATCACTTCTTGATAATTCTTTAATGCTAGTGACAGCACTAACACCAAAAATAGGATACGATAAAGCTGCGAAAATTGCAAAAATGGCACATAAAAATGGAACCACATTAAAGGAAGAGGCTTTAAAGTCTGGTTTAATAACAGAAAAAGAATTTGACAAAATAGTCAACCCTAAAAGAATGATAAGACCGAGTAAGTAATTTAATTTAAAATTCTAAAGAAGTTTCTTTAACAAATTTTTTAATTTTGAAAAAATCAAAAATATCAATAACGCTTTTATCTATAACAAATTTATTAAAATTTTTTTGTATTTGAATTATTTCACCTTTACTAACTTTCTCATTTTCGTTTTTTATTATATTTTTAAAAAAGATTTTTTTATCATTTAAATTTATCTTTCCATTAGCAAAAAGTTTGTATTTTTTATCTTTTAAATTGTAAATATCAAATTTTTTTAAGAATTTATCAGTATTTTGTAAATTAAAGTCTAGAGAAAAATCTAATTGGGACTCGTTGTTCTTACTTGTAATTAAAAAGTCAAATTTTAAAGAGTTATTATTGGAAAATTCAATTAAACCATTTTTTACACTTAAATCTCCATTTTCGAAATTCATTAGCATTTTAGTTTTCTTAATTTTTCCAAAAAAAGAATTTGCTCCTTGTGATAAAATATTTAACTTACCGTTAAATTTTTTACTAATACTTTGAATATTTTGATATTCATTATCTTTGTTTGAAAAATAGTATAAAAGAAATTTTCTTAAACTAATTTGATTAATACCAAGGGCAAGATCAAAATTAAAATTATCCTTAAATCTTATTTTTCCATCTACTTTTGAATTTAAAAATTTATTTTTAAAATACGATTCTTTAACATCAAAATCTTTTCTACCATTAAAATTTAACATTAAAATATTATCTAGTAGTGCAAACTTGAGGTTTCCTACTAATTTATCAAGAGTAGTTTCTTTATCAAAAAAAATATCTAAAGTTGCCCCAATTTCAGGGATTTTAGCTTTTAAAAATTTTTTTTTGTTATATTCGTCTTTAAAATCAATTTTAATTTTTCTCTCTGAGAAATAACCATCTAAAGAGATTGAATGCATTTTATTATTAATTTTTTCATTAAAATTTACTTTATTAAAATTTACTTCTTCTTTTTTTTTATCTTCAAAAAAAATTTCGCAGTTTTTAAGATCAATATTCCTTTTATCTAAAATAGTTAAATATTTAAAATATTTACCAAAACTATTTGTATTAATTTTAATTCTTTGATTTAAAATTAAAATTTTTCTTAAATCAAAATTTTTAATACTTCCAAGTTCAAGTGGTGAAATTAAAATAAATAGTTCTTTAATTGTTGTATTATCTTTATTTTCTTTATTGAAAATTAATTTAGCATTTTCAAACTTTAACCTAGGTGATGGAAAAAATTGATAGGATATCTTTCCCTTAAATTTTGTATCGATTTTGAATGTTTTATTTACGCTTTTTTCAAGACTAATCCTATTAGAATCAAAGTTGTAAAAATAAGGCCTCCCAAAAAAAATAAGTGTAACAAGTATAAGGAGAGTAATAATAGCTGATAAAATTATTCTTTTATCTAATTTTTTTTTATCAAACCACTGCTTCAAAATTTTACTTGCTGAAGTTTTCATTAGCTTGTCTTATAAGCAGTATATAGTTTAAAATAAAGTGTCTGTTTATGGAACAAGAAATTGATTTTTTAAAAGATCTTAATAAAGAGCAAAAAAAAGCTGTTCTTAATACTGATGGACCTAACCTTGTTGTCGCGGGAGCCGGCTCTGGCAAAACAAAAGTTTTGACCTCAAGGCTAGCTTATATAGTTCATCAAAAAAAAGCATGGCCTAATCAGATACTCTGCGTAACTTTTACAAATAAAGCCGCAAAAGAAATGAGGGATAGAGTTATTAAAATTTTAGGAAACAATGTAAATTCTCTTTCATGGCTTGGAACATTTCATTCTATAAGCGTGAAGTTCCTAAGAAGACATGCGGAAGCTATTGGATTAAAGAGTAATTTTACCATTTTAGATACAGAAGATCAAAAAAAATTAATAAAAAATATATGTAAGGCAGAAAATATTGATGCAAAAAAGATTTCTCCTCAGTTTATATTATCTCTGATTGATCGATGGAAAAATAAAGGTCTTCTACCTGAAGAGGTAAAATTATCCAAAAAAGATATTTTTGAAAACCAAATATTAAAAGTTTACAAAATTTACCAAAATAAAATTAGAGATTTGAATTCCTGCGATTTTGGAGATCTAATTCTTTATTGTGTAAAATTATTTGAAAAAAACTCCGATATAAGAAAAATTTACGCAAATAATTTTAAATATATTCTTGTAGATGAATACCAAGATACAAATTTTATTCAAAATAAATGGCTAAATTTAATAGTGAATGAAAACAAAAATATATGCTGTGTGGGAGATGATGATCAATCAATTTATAGCTGGAGAGGTGCTGAAATAAAAAATTTCTTAAGTTTCGATAAGGTTTACACAAACTGCAAAATATTTAGATTAGAACAGAATTACAGGTCCACTAAAAATATATTAGATACAGCTTCTTTTCTAATATCACACAACAAGGACCGTTTAGGTAAAAAACTTTGGACCGATGGTCAAAAAGGTAGCTCTGTAAAATTGAATTGCTATAAAAATGGAAAGGACGAGGCTACAAAAATAAGTGATATTATTGAAGAGGAAATTAAAAAAAAAAATTCCCTAAATAATATTGCGATACTTGTAAGAGCGATATATCAAACACGAGAATTTGAGGAAAGATTTCTTAAAGTAGGTATTAATTATAGAATTATTGGGGGTATTAAGTTTTATGAAAGAGCAGAAGTTAAAGACGCCATTTGTTACTTAAGAATAGTGAGTCAAAAATTTGATGACCTTGCATTTGAAAGAGTTTTAAATACTCCTAGAAGAGGATTAGGAGAAAGTACTTTAAAACAATTACATGAATTCTCCTCAAAAAATAAAATTTGTTTAGAAGACTCTGCAATAAAATTACTTCAACTGGATCAGTTTAAACCTAAAATAAAATCTTCTATTAATAATTTGGTAAATTTAATTTATAAATGGAGAACTGACTTAAAAAAAAATAAACACTTTGACTTATTAAAAATAATTTTAGATGAGTCGGGATACTCATCAATGTTAAAAAATAAAAAAGATTTAGAAAATGAAAATAGATTAGAAAATTTAAAAGAGCTCCTAAGAGCAATGAATGATTATAATAATTTACAAGGTTTCCTTGAACACGTTGCGTTAGCAACTTCTATTGACCAAGAATGGGGAGATGAAAGAGTAAATGTAATGACAATGCATGCAGCTAAAGGATTAGAGTTTGATACGGTATTTTTACCTGGGTGGGAAGAAGGTTTGTTCCCACATCAAAAATCATTAGAGGAAAAAGGTGACTTTGCTTTAGAAGAAGAAAGAAGATTAGCTTATGTTGGAATAACTAGGGCAAAAAAAAATGCCCACATATCTTTTGTAACACAGAGAGCTTGGCGTGGAGAGTGGATGGATAGCTTACCATCGAGATTTATAAATGAGCTACCAGAAGATGGGATAGAAAAAAATGAAGAACCTATAAGAGAAGTTTCTGATGATTTTGATTTTAACCAGGATAATCTTCTTGAAGATAATGAAGAGTATAGAAGTCCTGGATGGGCTAGACTGAGAAAAAAATTACTTAAATGAAGATAATTATTTAATCTAAAATTATGAAGAATTTTAAACAATTATTAAAAAAATATAAAATTGATGGATATATTATACCTAAAAACGATGAGTATTTTAACGAATATGTAAGTTCTTCTACTGATAGGCTTAAATATATTTCAAATTTTTCTGGTTCAGCTGGATTTGCAATAATTTTAAAAAATAAAAATTACCTTTTTGTGGATGGAAGATATACAATCCAGGCTCGCAATCAATCAGGAAAAAAATTTAAGGTCATTACAATTCCTGTTAAATTTCCTAAGGATGTACTAAAATTTAAGAAGGAAACTGTTATAGGTTTTGACCCAAGGTTACATACTGAAAAACAATTAAATTCTTTTTTTAACATTAAAAATATTAAACTTATATCCATCAAACAAAATCTAGTAGATTTAGTTTGGCAAAACAAAAAGGTAAGCTCGGTAAAACCTTTCTTTACAATTTCTTCAAAAAATACAGGTGCAACCAGCTTAAAAAAAGTTGTACAGGTTCAAAATATACTTTTAAAAAATAAAGTTGATTATTTATTTGTAACCGCTCCTGAAAATGTAGCATGGATTTTAAATATTAGAGGCCACGACTCTTTTTATTCTCCTGTTCCAAATGCAAGATTATTAATAAGCAAAAGAGGGGAGTTAAATCTTTTTGCAAATCCAAGAAAGCTAACAAAACTTAAAAAAAACCAAATAAACTATTATGATGAGAGCAAAATTGAAAATATACTGAGTCGTTTATCAGGAAAAAGGCTATGGATAGATAATTTTTCTTGTTCTTTTTTTTATAAAAATTTATTAAATAAAAAAAATGAAATTATAGAAAAAATAGATCCAATACATTTTTTAAAATCAATTAAAAATAATACTGAAATAAAAAATATGAAAAAAACTCATATAGCTGATGGAGTAGCATTAACTAAATTTCTAATCTGGCTGAAGAAAAATTTTAAAAGAAAAAAAATTACAGAAATCTCAGCACAAAAAAAACTAGAAAATTTTAGAAAAAAAAATTCATCTTATAAGTTTCCCAGTTTCAATACAATTTCTGGCTCGGGGCCAAATAGTGCTATTATACATTACAAGACCTCTAATAAGACAAACAGGTTTTTAAGAAGAGGTGAACTATATCTTGTTGACTCTGGAGGTCAGTATTCTTTTGGAACTACTGATGTGACTAGAACGATTTCTTTGGATAATAAATCTAGTTATATAAAAGAAATATACACACGAGTTTTAAAAGGACACATTGCTGTTTCAAATTTTAAAATTAAAAAAAATTCAACAGGATCGCAGGTTGATTTAAGTGCTAGAAAATTTTTAAAAAAAATTAAATTGGATTATCCTCACGGGACCGGACATGGTGTTGGTTATTTTCTAAATGTTCATGAAGGTCCTCAATCACTATCAAAAAATAATAGGATAAATTTAAAAAATGGTATGATTTTATCTAACGAACCTGGATATTATAAAGAGGGATCTTTTGGAATAAGAATTGAGAACCTTGTTTATATTAAAAAAAATAAATTTGAAGAACTGACCATTGCCCCAATTGAAAAAGATTTAATAAATAAAAAATTCTTAAATAAAAAAGAGGTAAAGTGGTTTAATAAATATCATGAAAAAGTAAAAAGAAGTTTATTTAAATTTATGAACTTTCAAGAAAGAAGAGAGCTTACAAAAGCTTGCTCACCTATTTAACAATTCATACCATTTATCCTCTGACATCAAATCTACATTCAGTTCCTTGGCTTTATCAACTTTCTTCTTAGTCGGTTTTGAATTACCAATCACAAGATAATCCAATTTTTTAGATACAGAGCCAAGAATTTTTGCTCCATTTTCCTCAGCTAAAGCTTTAGCTTCTGATCTACTCATTTTTTCAAATCCACCAGTGAACATAATATTTTTGTTACTAAGCTTTCCTCGTTTATTTGTATTTTTAAAATTCTGTATATTCAAAACAGAAATTAAAGATTGTATAATATTGGTATTTTTTATATTTGAAAAAAAATCTTCTATAGATTTTACCTGTGTATCCCCAATTCCATCTAAATCATAAAGATTTTTTAAAATATTAACTCTTCTGCTTGTTTTAAATAACTCAGAGAATTTTTTATCAGTTTTAAAAAAATCGCCCAAAATTTTTGCATTTTCCTGTCCTATGTGTCTTATTCCTATAGAATAGATAAATCTATTTAGAACTATTTTTTTTGAATTATTTATTGCTTTTTCCAAATTTTTAACTGAAAGTTCTCCCCATCCTTCTAATTTTTGGATTTTTTTATAATTTAATGAAAAAATATCAGCTGGAGTTCTAATAATTTTTAAATTCCAAAAGTTATCAATTACTTTCTTTCCTAATCCCTCGATATTAAATGCATCTTTTGAAACCAAGTGTTTAAGTTTTTCTCGTGCAGTATATTCGCAATC
>MDTA01174523.1_pt1 | contig 11083 bp, 26 predicted proteins | sample 811151 | NCBI WGS metagenome assembly MDTA01 (sample SAMN05326648, study PRJNA326480) | marine metagenome | isolation source: seawater | place: Indian Ocean: South | collected 2010 | reverse complement strand
TGCACCATCTGCGCCTCTTAGTCCCTTAGTCAGGTACTGCAGTAGCTTCCCTGCCATCTTTGCTTTTGACATCTTATTTACCTCACCCTGTCATCATTTTAGCTTGATTAAATTGCATCCCTTCATTGCTCTGTCCGTATAGCTCCATCCACTTCGCAGTGGCCTGGGCGGCAGCTGGATCATTCATCAGTTCCATCGCACGTTGGCCCATTGGTCCTGCCATACGTGTCTTGCTCGTTGTCCGCAGCTGACGGTCTGGCATGACCTTCACCACACCAGAATCCGTGGCAAACGTAGCGGGAGTTTGCTTCAGCTCATCACGCACCCTGTTGCCGTGCTGAATTGTCTTGGGATCGAAGTAGGCCATCAGAATCCACCTCTCAGTAAACGGTTGTAAGGCCCGAACCGCATCAGTGTTCTGTTGTTCTCCTTACGGGTGGCGTTATCTCTACGTGCTCTCCTGGTAACCGCAATTGCTTTGTCGGCATTTGACATGGCCCGACCAAGATCTACATCTCTACCTGTTTTGGCAGCTCTCTCTGCTGCTTGGCCTACGATCAATTCCCGCAACTCACGTGGGCTATCGGTAACCCCAAATTTGTTGTAGCTAGGCTTAGTTCGATCTAACCCGGAATCTGCAGCAAGTATTGCCTGCGGTCCCTCAATCAATTTTGAGAGCTGTGTGCGCGGCATTGCTCTGTAAGTACGTGATTGCGGATCGAAGACTGCAGGGCCTTCAACTCGTTTCCCTCTCGAGGTGTAAATGCGTACCGGAGGTGTTGATCCGGGCACACCCCTTGTTCCAGGTGCAGCTCGGTTGTCTCCAATGATGCGCTGATACTCAATCTTTTGCTCATATGGATTGCTTGCTCCAGAGTCATACATGAAGTCTTTTGGCATAGCTGTTCTGTCGTTCCCAGCTAATGCAATTTGACCAAGGGCGTACCCGAGCCTTTTCTGATCTGCTGCTCCAATTCCAATAGTTGTAAGTACATCGTCAATAGTTGCTTTGGTTACAGGAATAGGTTTGGGATTGGTACCACCCTCTCTCCAGCTGACGATTGGACTTTTACCAGTTTTGCTTTCCTCGGTTTTGGCCCATCCAACGAACCTCTTAGCAAACTCTGTAAGGTCTCTAGCGTTCTCAACTTTTGATACCCCCCCTAGATCGGCAATACCAGCGTTTACTTTTCCAAGTACTTCATTGATGCTGACTTGCGGAGAGCTCTTGTTTGGGTCTAGGGAATCGAAGGCCCTATTAACAAACTCGGACACTTGCCGCTTCGGCATCACTGGCCCTTGAACAGGCGGTGCCGATAGATCAGCTCCAGTGACCGGGTCGATGTTTTGCCAACTTACAGCTGCGGGATTAATCGGTCCGTAGGGTACTGCCGAGCTTGCGCGAAGTAAGGCAGGTTGATCAACAAAGATATCACTGACTGGACGCACCATCTTATTTGGCTGACTGAACACGTCAGGCGTTATGATTTCACCATTACGCAATGCTTGTTCGTAACGTATCTGTGCTTTAACGTTATTAACGTTCTTCCAGAATGACTGGTACCGTTGCGCATCACGTCTCACTAATTCACTAGCTAATGATTCAGCTGCCTCTTTGCTGATTTTCCCGTCTTGAAGAGTTTCCTCCAACCTTCCCGCCACATCAGCAGCTCCCGGGAAGGCATCGTATCCATAAATACCCGCACCCTGATCTACTGCTCTTAGTGCATCTGCGATAACCGATTTTGGCGCTGATCGTCCTGCTGAAGCGGCTGCAGGAAGTTCCTCTGCTCTTAGCGTTAGTCGATCTTTCTCCAATTGCAGACGTCGAACCTGATTGTAATCTCTCTGCCGTTTAGCAGCGACAATATCGTCAGTTAAATCAGATTGCTCTTGCTGAATTTGCCGTTCATAGCCTCCTAGGTCTAATCCTCCGTCTGACTGCAAATCATCTTGATTTGATCCGAAAGAAGCCATCTCCTCTGCTTCTAAATCGGAGCGATATCCAGTACCGGGGATTTCTTCACTCAATCCTTCCCTAATTAAAGCTTTTAAAGCAACATCTGCAGAGATACGTCCCTCACTCATTGCAGCAAGACGTTGTGCACCTCTTAATAAGTCAATTTTTTCTGCTCTATCCACTTTTATACGCCTAATTTCTCTCTTAATTGTACAAATTACGCAGAAGTTCTTTTGCTCACCTCTGCATTTACCGCTGCATCCGCTGAATTGCTGTTATCAGGCGCGATTTCGGGCATTTGCGGTGCAATTTGCGGCTTCTTTTTCTTCTTTTCGCGCAATACGGGCTCATTTGCCGCTACTGAGCCGTAGGCAAGGCACCGTTTGAGCGTTTTATTCCAGGTATACCCTGGTTTACACATGATTCGGTCTAGTTTTTCCTGCTCACTGCGGTCATAACGCATGATTTACCTCTGTTTACTCTGCATATACGCCGCAATCGATCTCTGTCAGCGGTTCTGCCGACGAATTAGGCACATTCGCTAGATCGATGGACTGTTCGATGGCAGACCACTTCACGGCGCGACTTTTGCCGGTGGTGTCATCAGTCACCAGGAACAAATCATCGGGTGTAACTTCACCCAAGGATTCCATCTGACTTAATCTACCCATGATATGCCAATATCTTCTTCTATCTTAGTGCTTACATTTGACACACTTTGGTTCACTTTTGCCGCGTATTCTGGTCACAACTGAATAGCCGGGAGGCAGCCTACACATGTAGTGTCAATAACACACCAATGTTCACTACATTTGTGGTCCCAAGCACGCACTTTTACGTTCGTTGATACTTTTGGGCAGTAAAAAAGCCCTATAGAGGGCTAAAACTGCTGCAAAATTTCTGACACGTTTAACCCCCTATGTACTGTAGTTGGTGGCTGAACAAAAAAAATAAACTCTAGTCTACGATTGTATTTCACTTACATTGAACAACAGTTCTTACGACTGTTATTACTATCGTTATCTAACAACAGTTTATGACTTCAGTTTCACTGTCTTTTTCTTTGTATAACTTACGTTTATACTTCAGTTCACTTCAACTCTAACGATCCTAACTTCAGTTCTATCCTCTGTTGATTCTTCTCTAGTAATCACAGCCACCAACGTTTACTTACGTTTTACTATCGTATTCACTACAGTTATCCTTCTGTACCTTAACTATTATCCTACCTACAGATAACTTACGTCAATACCATAGTATCATCTTATGTCTTCACGTACGTCTGTACATATCCATCCCCTGGCTATTCAATTGTCAAGGTACTTTACTATCATAGCGCGTCCAATTATGTGTTGAATCGCTAACATTTGCCCCGACTAATTAGCGTCACTTATTGAACCCGAATCGCTCAAGACGCGCCTCTTCTTCTTTCTTTGCACGCAGTGAATGCCCTAACTTAGCAACACTTTCCATGACCGCGAGCACATCAGCTGGCTTGGTCAGTGGTCCCATTCGAGTAGCAACGACTTGGTACCTCTCCATGAACATGTCAGCTGCCTCGGTCATCTCCTCAACGCTGAGAGGCTTTGACTTATCTAGCTTCTGTTCGCTCATCGTTTATACACCTGTTGTCACTATTGATTCTACTTCAGTAACACGACTGTCATGGCATACACGGCGCCGATTGGCGCCTCTTTACAAGGGTGTTCACTTCAGTTTCACTAATGTTTACTGTCATCGCAATCGCTGACCTGGGACACACTTCTTATGGGTCCTACGAATCCCGTGCCGAGGCGGTATCTGTTATGGATAACATTGATGATTCTCAACTACCCGAACGTTGCATCGACATTGTCGTGCATCCTGGCTCCGTTGAGACATTCATGCGCCGCGACTACGTCTAAGCACACCAGGCCCGGTTAACACCGGGTCTACTTTCTTGTGTTCACTTGAGTTTTATCTCATGTCAGATCAAATGAGCCTTATCACACCCATGGGTTCCTACACCTATGACGTGTTTGATCAGCTCACCCGCATCACTTTTGTGCCCTCCGTTCTCTGGAACAAGCGGCGCAAGAATGAGCATCGCATCGTAGGTCCTGTCGCAACCTTGGTATCTAACCAACACGCGCAGGATCACTACGAACTGACACAAGCAGATCGCATCTGTTAGTCGCAACACTAGGCCCGGATAACACCGGGTCTACATTTCTGTGTTCAATTGAGTTCTTACTCAGATCATGCATACTTTGCAAATTTGGAACGAGCGTGAACAGCAATGGGAGTGCACTGATGTTCAGTCAACCTCTTATGCCTGGGTCGCTCGTGAAATGGAATTGATGCAATTGCGAGGACCACTCGTGCTGCGCATCATCTCCAAATCTTGACGCCCTATGCCCGGTTAACACCGGGTTTACCTTTTCGTGTTTACAAGAGTATTAACTCATGTTTTCTAACTCCCGCGTGTTCATACCTGTCGTGTTCTCCCTCATGGCAATCACGCTCATCGGTGGTTTCCTTCAGCACAACACCATCGTCATGGCTTGCGAACCTGCCGAGGACCGTATGCAGTGTGCACTCCGCGCTCAATCACGTATCAGCAATTAAGACCTGGCCTCGGTTAACACCGGGGCTCTTTTCTCGTGTTCACTTGAGTTTCTACTCATGTCTTATTACGAACACGATCTCACCTTGGCTTCATCCGAGATCACTAACCCGGATACTTTCCAGCAGGCTTACCTCAGTATGCTTGCTAGCGAGTACGAGTTCGAGACTATGGATCGAGCACGTGAACTCCTGGGCCGTGACTCAGATGACTGACCTTGTTTCATATCCAGCCGGCACTTTCGATGTCCCACCTGATATCTATGTCAAGATTCCTGCGCGCTACAACAGCGCAGATATCCCGACCTGGATTGCATGTTATGACATCGCACACGCGCTCCACCAAATCCAATGTAATTGTAAGCATGGCACACCATGTGAGCACCAGATCATTGGCTTGTTTTGGACCGACGATCCAGGCGGCTCAGCTGTTGAGGTCGTACTAGCGACATATGACGAGGGTGTCTCACCCAAGTTCTATGAGCTACCTACATAACCCCATGCCTCGGCTAACGCCGGGGCTATTTCTCTGTGGTTTATATCTTCATCATGAACCAAGTTACATCGGCCTCCACCAAAGACGACATCATCACTGCCGGTGCTGAATGCGTCGACTACTACGTCCATCAGGCAGCTGAGCTGAAGCGACAACGCACCGCCCTGGTCGTTGCAATCATCTTCTGCTTTACCATCATCTTCTCCTAATGGCTAACTACTACGCTTCTTGTCGCTCCAACTACTTCAAAGTGGTTGACGTCGACAAGTTCAAGGCAGCCATGCCTACAGGTATTGAAGTTGATGTCGAGAATGACGGCACTGTCGTCATATATGGTGCTGACCCTGATGGTGCTGGCTGGCCAAGCTCCGTCTACAACGATGAAACGGATGAGTTCGACGACTTCGACCTCGAGGAAGTTATCGCACCGCATCTTCAACCAGATAGCTGGTGTGTAATCCAAGAGGTTGGTGCTGAGAAGCTCCGTTATCTCGTTGGATATTCAGTTGCATTTAACAAGGACCTAGAGCAGCGCTTTTGTGTCAGCCTCGGCGACATCTACAAGCACCTGCCCGAAGGTACTTCTTCTTGCGAATACTGAGCACCTTATGCCTCGGCTAACGCCGGGGCTCCTTTCTCGTGTAGTTCATACCCACAACATGACAACTACTTCGCGCACGCGCTACATCGACTACACCAGGGCTCAAACACTCCGTCAGGCTCTCCATGCCTGGAGTGACAGCCATTCGGTAACTGCATATAACGACTTGGTTCCAGCTATTCACCAGGCTGGTCTAACCACCTGCTTGATCCCTTACACATCCTCACCCAGGGCTAAGAAGCTTGAGCTCTATCTAGCGATTTGCCCCTTCGAGGATTTTGAAGGCAACAGTGAATCAAAGTTTGAAGCAAGTCCCACGCATTACTACACAATGCTTCGTGTAGTTCCTATGACTGAATACATGCAGGATCTCTGGCAAATCAGCCTCAAAGAACCTTGGTACTCAGTCGATTGGTCGCACAACTCCTTACGGTTTCTGCTTAGCCAGCCGCAAGAGTACTCATCCAAGAGTGGACGAGGTTCCTCGCACACTGAGAATCTCATGTTGTTCGACATGCAGTTCAATGCGGACTGGCCAGAAGGTACTGACAAAATTATCGAGCCCCCACACAAGTTCGATGAGCGTCGGTGCCGCTGGTCACCAGTCGCCTTTAACCCAAATTGGAACAACTGACTACACTGCCTCGGTTAACACCGGGGCTCTTTTCTCGTGTAGTTCATATTCACACCTGATTAACTTCCATGGGCGAATACGCAATCCGCAAGTCCGACCGCGAGTCCATCAAGATCGGCACTTGCGAAGACATGTACTACCTCCGCTTCGAGGATCAAGCCAAAGTCACCCCCGACGAGTGCTCAGAGTTCGGCTACCGCTGGCGTATACCCTTCCCCGACGAGGATCACATCCTCCCTGGGGATTATCCAGGTGGTTTCCGCCAAGTCGACTTAGATACTGCAGTCTTCTGTGGTGACAACGGCGAGGACGAAGTCGGCCACTACCTTCCACCCGAAGATTACAAGGGTTGCAAGTTATACCGACTTGACTGCCTTCGGTCAGACAACGGTCTCATCCACCCAGTTGTATGTGGCTACAAATCTGACAAAGGGGATCGATGGTCTTACGAGGAGCGTTTCCGTGACACGTGGACCTCGGTACTCCCCTTTATCAAGGACAAGCAGCTCAAGCAACGACTGCAAAGGTACTACACGCCTTCCTAACTAATCACACTGCCTCGGTTAACACCGGGGCTTTGTTTTCGTGTCGTCTATTCCTGACACCCATGATTAACGCATTTAATGCCATCACTAACCATATCAGTGAGCAGCTCAACCAGGACAACTGGTCTGTGTTCTATCTTGCTAATTGGTATAGGGAACTAGATGGAAAGTGTGATCTTCAAGCTAATCTCACCTTTGCTGATGCACTGTCATTGATTATGAGCCTGCCAGTAAAAGATTCTGATCTAAGCACTGACTTTCCCGAAAGAGGTTTTGATCCAGAAACCGGTTTGGCAAGCATCCATGGACCATATCTAGCTTTTGGTATCCCCAGAACGCATCAAGGAGAGTGTGACGCTGTCTGTATCACACCTACATTCACCTTCACCAAGCAGGAAGTTGAAGCATTCCTGACTGTTTAACATTTCGGCCTCGGTTAACACCGGGGCTTTGTTTTCGTGGTTTATATCTGCATCATGTACATCACAATCATCACCGCGATTAGCTTCACCGCTGTCCACTTCTTCCTTGTTCCCTATGTCGAGCAACGGAATGAAGCTGACCGTGAGGTTATCGAGCTGATCCGCATTGAGCAGCAACAACAGTCTGCACATGTGTATTACTGACGTTGGAACAGGGCGCCGATTGGCGCCTCTCCTTCGTGGTGTAGTTCATATCTACTTCCAATGAGCGCTATCAAGCAGTACCTCCTGGAAAAAGAGCGCGAGCTCGAGGCTGAGATTCATGATCACGAGATGCACCCGGACCCCGGTCTGGAGCACATCAGCGAAGTCATGAACCACATCGCAAACATCCAGGAATACAAGATGCGAGCTCAAATGCAACCTCAGGATGCCTGGCAATCCAGCGCACCACCTGATGATTGTCCTTTCTAGCAACACTAGGCCCGGTTAACACCGGGTCTACTTTCTCGTGTCAATTTTATCCCCAGTTATTCAGCTGGGTTATGACAAATGGCTGCTACTCCAACCAAAGCTCAACTGCAGGACCAGAACGTACAGCTCACAGCTGCTTACGAAAATCTGGCCGATTACGCAGCTGAATTTGATGGTGTCGAGCTCAACCAGCGTATGTGGGTCTGCAAGCGTAAAGACGCTGAGACCTACTACACGGCTGGTACAACTCAGTCAGACAAACTGAGCCTGAAGTTCACAGCCCAACGGTCCAAGAAGGATCGGGACGGCAAGTTCATCAGCGGTGCCTGGAAAAACATGGTTGCTTATGGCGACCTGGCTACCAAGGCACAAGAGCTGATCGATGGTGGGGAGCTGCTCCTCGACTTCAAGGCTTTTGAGTCCACATCCAAAGGCGCAGACGGACGTTCTTACTCCGAATGGGTCCTCCTCGATGTGAGCGGTACCAGATCTGCCTGAACACCTGGCCCTGGGTAACCCCCGGGGCCTTTTTACTTTTCTGTCAGCCGACCTAGACATAGTTGTCTGGACATAACGAGCTGACTATGCTTTGCCCGTTGGGTCGGCGGACGCCTCGCTTAACAGCGGGGCTCTTTTCTCGTGCGGTTTTTTACCGCTTGTCCTTCGCTATCTCACTGTGACTGACTCACTCACCAAAAGGTTCAGTGACATTACTGAACCACGAGCGTACTTGGAAGACAGCTACCTAGATATCAAGCAGCAACACGAAGCAGAGCTCAAGAGGCTTACGTCTCAGCATGAGCTGCTCCTGTTCAACGCTGTCAAGCACGACCTCAAGCAGAAACTGCACGATAAGGGCGTGTACGTCAGCTATGCACAAACTGCTGAGTTCATGGTCCAGCACTGGGACGCCATGTTCCCCGGTTCACCCAAGATCGGAGCCTGATCATGACTGCTACTGCAACCAAAGCTTCTTCCAAGGCCAAATCCAAGTCCAAGGCCAAGTCCAATTACACCAAGCGTGACTATGAGGCTGACCTTGTTAATGGGCTCATTGAGCTCATGGAACAGGGCACCAATCCATGGCAACGCGACTGGCGTGGCTCAGCCATAGGAGGCCACCGCAATTTGATCACCGGCCACTGTTACACAGGCAGCAATCCTGCACTCCTTGAGCTGCAGATGATGCTTCGTGGCACCGACCTTCCGCTTTGGCTCCCCATCGGAGGGGCTAAGACGAAGGGTTGGTATCCACGCAAAGGCTCTAAAGGCTGCTGCATCATCATGCCGTTTCAGTACACCAAAGAACTGAAGGATGCTGATGGCAAGCCTGTAGTCAACGACAACGGTGATCCTGAAACTGTGTCTGGCATGGGCTTCACATACAAAGGTGGCATCTTCAATGTCGCCGACATGCAGGGCGATGGCCTCGATGAGGCTGTTGCCGCTGCACTCGATAACGGTCCAGAGGAACGTACTGAACCAGAACGCCATGAGGCAGCCGAGGCTGTACTTAGTAACTGGACAACAGAAGTACCTGTCCGCTGGATGGGTAACCGTGCGTTCTACTCACCGACCGGTGACATCATCACTCTCCCTCCTCGCGATTCATTCAAATCGGCAGAGGGTATGTATGGCACCTGGGCACATGAAGCAGTCCACTCAACCGGTCACCAAGATCGCCTAGCCCGTGATGGCATCGTCAACTTCGGCGGCTTTGGATCTGAGTCCTATGCCAAAGAAGAGCTCGTAGCTGAACTAGGTGCGTTCCTTGTTTGTAATCGGCTGGAGGTATCTAGCCGTGCTGATAATCACGCCAGCTATTTATCTCACTGGATAAAGTGTTTAAAGGAGAAGCCTAGCTTCCTCAAGACAGCACTATCAGCAGCAAACAAAGCAGCCAATCTCCTAGTACCTCAAGAGCACGATAATGCCCCACCAGACTGAATACATAGTCACATATATAGACCACAACGGTGATACACACACCGTATCTGTAACTGCTGAAAGCATCCATGCAGCGGAGGTGATCGTTATGGACTCAATTCCTGAGTGCATACGCGCCATCCGCTGTCTTCCTTCCCAACAATCATGAACGGGTTCATCGTCAAATACGACCAGGAAGTACAGATCCCTGAAGGGGGATGCATCACACAACGCAAAGTAGAGCTCATCTCTGCGCGTGACATGACCCATGCCCGAGGTATTTGGTCGGCTATGTGCAGAAAAGATTGCCGCACAAAAGATATTAAGCAAGTTTATTGATCATGACTAACTTCTCCTACTCAAAATCAATGGACACGCTCGATCGTCTGACAGCTGAAGCACACCTCCGCTTCCCTGAACAGCACTACGTCAAGGTCACCTATGACCTAAGCAACACCAAGCAGCGTGAAATACGCCCTGGTGATGTGGTCTTTCAACAGCGTGATGGCCTCAGGCTCTATTGGCAACCAAAGGGTGGCAACTACACCTCGAGGCAAAAGGAATCCCTATCAGGGTTCTACACCATCCCTGACTTCGAGGACTTCGAAAGCCAGTGCCTCGATCAGGCCTTCACACCATCTAAGGACTACGTAGAGCCGGATCACCCAGATGCTTGGCCCCGTCTACTCGGCTTCGTCTGAATTCACTCCTCGTCAATATCGTGAAAGGTGTGATCAAGCAAGGCTCGCCGGAAGCTGTCCTGGATGATCTGCAGCGCGACCTGATCTTCTGGATCACCACCAGGCCAGGTCTTCAGCCTGTAGTCAATCGCATCCAGGATTGTCATCACGGCAGCCTTATTCAAGCTGAACTCTGACACCAACTCTGATCCGTAATCTTCTTCTCCATCCATATGTATTCACATTAGTTTAACTTATGTGGAGCTTACGAATACACAACCATGCCCCTATATCAACTGTAACACTTCTGTTTGTAACTGATGTAACTACAACTGTATTACATCCGTTTAGGGGCTACCGCCTTGGCAGGAGGTTGCGGTCTATCGCCGCACTATCGGCGGCTCTTTTTAAAACTGCCCTTCGGGGCTTTGTTAACCCAACCTACCTGACATGGCCAACACAAAAGAGCGAGTACTCTTCCGCCTCCCCTTTCAAAAAGCGTACACAGTTTCAGTCGCAGCAACTAAAGCAGAGAACTTGGACGACGGTGGCATCCACCACATCTATGAGGGCCGCTTTAACGAGCACTACACAGATGCAGAGGGTAACGAACATGTTCGCATTACATCTGGAGGCGCAGCATTCCGTTCCGATCCAAAGGACAAGGAATACTACGCAGCAAAATCCAGAGAAGCTGCTGCTGCCTGGCGAGCTGCTGACTGATAACTAACTCTACGGGTC
>MDTA01080384.1_pt1 | contig 11083 bp, 16 predicted proteins | sample 811151 | NCBI WGS metagenome assembly MDTA01 (sample SAMN05326648, study PRJNA326480) | marine metagenome | isolation source: seawater | place: Indian Ocean: South | collected 2010 | reverse complement strand
GATTATGCAAAAAAGTAAAAGTGCAGTGTACGTTCACATACTAAGTCCCACAAAACCCGACATCCCGTTTGTGCACAGATTTCCAGAAATCGTGTTTTCTTGGACGAAAATGGGTTACAAAACCCGCAACAATACGGTGATTGTGCGTGGAATGGATGGTGTTCTTCGTCAACATTCTGATTTTGTCTTTTCGAATCTGTTGCATTCGTTATTGCCTCCGGTGATTCCAAATTGGATGTTGGACACGGAGTTGGGAATGAAAATATTCCAAAAATTTGCACTGCGTGAAGTGACGATCATTTGTGATGAGTCTCTGGATCCGGGCTGGCACTCTTTGATTCAAGAATTTCCGAAAACGGCCTTTATTCAAATGCGATCGAATGAGACAAATGTAACGACAGTGCCTTCGGTATGGTTTATGCGGCGCTCGGTGCAATTCATGCTTCCGTCAGTGGGCGCAGACGTTGTGCCCTGGCTACACGGCATACGACGGCACACGACCGCGCCTTGGTACCGTGCCTCCGCGGCGCCCGCGGTACCCCATGAGACGGTGGACGATGTGACTGGCGATTCCTTTTGGTCTTGGATCCGCAAACACGAGCAGGCTGTATTGTATTTGTACGACACCAACGACCCGCAGGATTTCTCGGAGACGGCAGAAGTACTGCGGTCCCAGAACATTGGAATGGGGAGAATGGATCTGCGACTCAACGATCACGAAAATTTGCCCCTGGGAGCACAAGCGGGACATTGTCTTCACTTTAGACACGAATATTTGGTAGACATGCGGAGTTGTGGGACTTTCGTCATGCCTTTCAAAGACACACCGAAAATGGAATTGTAAAGTATAAAAAGACTACAATATAGACCAATGTTTCGATTATTTTTGTTATTATGTGTAACGAGGGTATGGAGCCGATGTGTATGGAAGTCTCCCTCAGAAATGTTTCCAAGAGAGCTTTTAAGGTTGACCTTGGACGAACCCATGTTTCGTCCGGGGCGGCGTCTAGTTCGCATCAAAGACGACGTAAAAAATAATCGTGGAACACGTTCGCGTCTACCTCGCCATGAGGCAGCTGTGCCGGGGCGACCTCAATACTTGCGAAGAAATTTCACGAACGGTCTTGACGACAAGGGTCACGCCTATTTTTCGTTGTTGTTTGATAAGCGGCACGCCGAACCCGGCATGTTGTATGATATTATGGCTATCGAACCGCCTAGTCTATTTCGAGACGTTGATCTAACGGTACCCAAAGACGAAGTTGAAATAGCTTATTTTTTTCACGGTCCCGAGGAAAGTTTAGAATATCAAGATCACATCAAGGTTTGGGTCAGCGTACGATCTCCGTGTTTACCGGAACACGAAATTGGGCGTGTTCCCTACGACTTTAACGTGACGGCCACCTACGAATTGTACCACAGTTACAAGAATACGCTGATCGATGACGACAAAGCAGAATGGACGAAAGAGGGCTGGATCAGTACGGCTTCGATTATCATGCATCCTCCAGTTCGCTACAAACAAGATTTATTTCGGCACGATATCGTCGCACCGTGTGGTGAGGCATGGATCAACTCGTCATTGACATCGGTAAATACGTCTCAATTCACGTATTGGGACGTGAAAACACGCCAGTTTTTGGTTTCCGATAAGTTTATTGGAAATTTAACAACTTCGATACCGCGTTGTCATCGAAGAGATCAAGGCAATGTATGTTCAATCATTGCGCGTGCGCGTTTGACGTATCGCAATTGTCACGTTCCGATTGCTTTTTCGGTGCGTCAATCCGTGTCTCAAATGGCGCGTTTGACGACGTTATCGTATACGACACCCGTCCGTCCAAGCAACTTTGATGCCAGTCGTCGTGCACCTGTTCCGGACCACAACGACATGCGGTACGACATGTGTGAGGCGCGAGCCTGTGAAGCGGGCGCATGTACTTCTTTTCATATTGAAAATACAGGACTTGAGGCCGACGGTGATATTTCTATTCAGCAGCGTGACGTCTTTTCTTCTGGATATATAGAGACGATCTGCACATTTGAAGTGGTTGGTTTTCTGGACGATATATGGTCCCCTCATGTATATTTTCGCCAATGGGTGGGCTACGACTATGCCTTACTATAGACCATTGTTAATGACATCGTCAACATCGTTGATCAGAACACCCCTTTCATTTGGATCTGCCATCATGTACGTTCGATTTGCCGCGCCGTCTAATATTGGCGCAGTGCCGTTGTACAGCGCGTATTTGCAAACAAGACGTTGAAAAGGAGAGTGTGTTTCGTCGTCCCAAAATGCCATATACGTTAAACGCATGCCATTTTCTACAGTATGAAGACGATGTGGATCAAAGACATTTATTTCATTGATGACACGCGCGTGGACCGATTTGCCTTCAATGATTTGCACAGTACAATTGGTGATGGCAACATGGACGCCGGTCGCGTGTTCTGTGAGCACGGCTTCAAAGAACATTTCAGAATGTCCCGCCATGGGTCTGTCGTCGTCGGATCCTGATTGTGTTCGAATGGTGTACACATTGTGAATGGTATCGTGTTCGAAATAGGCGAGCACATTAAAGTCAACGAATAAATCTCTGGTTACTTTGGTGACGGCAAGATCCAGTTTGAGTTGGACATGTCCAATGCATTTATTGTGCCACCATCGTATCATACCGCGTGCACTCAGCGGGTCCAAAGACTCTATTTTTATGCATTTGTGCCAACGAGCATCCTTCCAGCCAAATTCTGTCTGATTGGTCCAGACTTCACCATAAGTACACGTGTCCAATTCGTCCGTCACACAGGCACACTCTGCATTGGGACAGTATACAGTGAGGCCTGTTGCGTTCAGGGTCGCCCTTATGGCAGGTGCTTGGCATCGCGCCGCGCAAGCACATGTTGGACAACACTTATGTGCCCAAGCGGCGGACCAAAGTAATACAAATATTATCCACATTCCTTTCACGTCGAGACTATAAATAGGTTGTTTTGTGTTTTTCAACATGTTATGTCGGTTTGTCTTTAGTCTATGGTGGTCTATATTTGTATGGGGAGTATGGTGGCATTTGAGACAGCCCCTGCATGTATGGACCGTGGATCGACATCAAGGTGAAACGGTTACCGTCTCGGAAACCATTTCGCCTATTGAGTTTGCAAATGCCAGTGTCCTTTGGTTAGATATGCTCCAAGACTCTGTGCATTTGGACTTGCGAAAGACGCCTATTGGGCAGATCGGTACTGTAGGTCTGGAGAATGCAAAAATGTTTGTGTTTGAAGATTCCTTCAGAGATTCTGTGATGGAATCGTACGAGATTGAAATCGGCAATGTTACTGTGGAAAATGCACACCTTGACTTACTACAAGATGACGTGCATCTTTCTCCTTTTCGTCGCATAGAGATTACACCTAGTGTTGATTGGTCCCTTGGTTCGACCGTGGTGCCCGATTTTGAAAGATCTGGCCATTTTAAGGATGGGAAATGGTACGAAGGAAGAGATTCAACACAATTGGGGTTTGGAGCTCTTTTCGCGTGGTGCATGGGTGTTGTTTTCTTGGTTGTTATGCGTCGAAAATCGGGAACGGTTGTCGTCAAACGCCAAAAACGCATATTTAAATAGGCATCCCTTTTCCATATTTTTACCTGGATGTATGGGCAAATGCCTCAGTTTGACAGGTCTATTCTTTGTAGGGGCTGTAGCCATGCTATTGATGTTAATGTATAATTGTGATGCCGTAGACGGCTTTGTTTTTCGGTGTGATGACTGCGAATCACATTGTAATTCCGAAAATGCGTTGTGGTTTTTGTTGATTGTTTCTTTGCCTATCATTCTCATTTTACAATACATGATCGATCGCGAGGAGTCCTTACGCGAGCCGCGTGTTATCTATATCACGTCATAATCTCCACTCCGACATTTTTTCCTGGCGTTTGTACGTTCGCCAAGATGTATATATGAGAATGATCATCAATCCAACGTTCACAAAACTCCATAATAGTACTGTAAAACGTAAAGATTCTAATTCGTTTCTCATTTCTTTCATTTTTACCATTTGACTTTTACATTTAGAATCTATGTAATTTATTCGACTTTCCATGCTTGCCCCCTTGGTTTCATTTCCGCTGACCAGCGTCATCGCGTGTGTACTTATTATGTACAGGAAAAGAACATACATTACTTATATTATACGATGTTTATATGCCTTTTGATGTCAAACTTGGGATTTCTCTGAAATATTCAGGATTTCTGTTCTGAAATATTCAGGAATTCGTATAAAGATGCAGATTTTTTTTCGAGATGCCTTACCGGCCCTTTTTGGCAACCATGATCCAATCTGCTTGGCGTGGTTACCGCGTTCGTACAGATCAAGAAATGTGGGATTCTCTGTATCCGTACACTGCACCAGCATACAGAAACATATTGACACGGTACCGATCCAGAGAGGATTTCGAACGAAACTATTTTGGTGTGGAATATGAATTAGGTGATTGTTTGCATCGCGGGCTGCGACACGGTGTGATACGGACACCTCTCGAGCGATTCGACGATTTTTATTGTGACTGGTGTGCAAAAGACATTGAACATACAGATCAGTATAGATGGACTTGTGAAGATTGCGATTTTGATATTTGCTGCGAGTGTGTCGCATTTGCGGTACAAAATGAAACATCTGATCTATGGAGAGTATGTTACGACACCACTTGAAATGTTAGTCATTTGATCCTATTTAGGTACTTGTATACATTTCATAAATGTCTGTTCCAAAAATTTCTCTCGAAAACGCTGACGTGACAGGGATCCCTGCCAATGGCTTTATTCTTGGAACAGGCCCATACACAAAAGGGTTTTTACTCCAAATTCGCAACAAACACGATGCCGGAGTGGCAAAACTGAGTGGCCATTACAAATTAGTTCGTGGAGACGCTGAATACGCCGTTGGCCATGTACCTGTGGGAGCAGATATCGCTAAAAATATTGCTATCCAACTTTCTTCAAAAACACAACGTTCATTTGAGCGCGTTAGGGCGGCCATATTAGATACCATTGGCGACGCAGGGAATGGAGCATTGTTGGACGAACATTTGTTCCATCCAAAATATTGGTGTGTTGTACACAAGTAAAAAAATATATAAATAAACGTAATTTATATTAAATGTTATTGGTTGAATTTGTAGCTAGTTTATCTGTTTTTATGCTATGCGTCATCTTCATGCGTTTGTGGTGGCCATGTCTTGTACATATACATTGGCCGTTAATATTGATTATATTTATAATTCTCGTCCTCGCCACTATTATGTTGCACATGTCACAATGGAAGTGTTGGAATTATCTTTGCTTGCATCGTCAGCGTTTGCAATCTACAGGCCCATTTGTGCGGAAAACGCCTTTTTTTCAAATGGCATTCGTAGTGTTTTCTTGCATATCTATTTTTTATAGTATGGTATCTTGGCATTTTGAAGCATGTGGCACGCCATGGTGGCCCGGCCTTGTCTTTCCAACCATTCTTTTTTTCTATACTGGATTTGCATGTTCGTCTTCATCAACAAACTGTTTTTCTTCGCCATCTTCTGAACTTTCTTCCGGTGAAGCATCAGAACTGTGATCATCAATAGTAAAGGCTTCTTTATTTTCTATGCCAAGGGATATCTCTTCTTCGTCATCAGAAAAATCTTGATTGGCAGTTAACTCTACATCCTCTTCATTGACTGTATTATATTTCGTTTGATGAAGCCATTTTTGTTTGAAAAACCATATGCAACACATCGTGAGGGCTGACATCGTGGCCACTGTCAAAGCGACATAGACCATTGAGCCGGACTCTGTCCATGGGTCTTTGGATTCCGGAGACGGTGCACTTGCTGGATTTGTATTATTGGTGATGTTCATGTTGATCAACTTCCATTTTGACTATATACGCCGTTTGAAAAATCCAAAATGAAATTAAGGTGGTGTCGTACCCTTTTGGTAACGTTTTTGGTTTTGTACGTTAATTGTGTACTCACAAATATTGTATCGTTGCGTCAACGTTGGTACGTCGAAACGTTTAAGAACGGAACTTCGATGGAACCTCTACACGACACGCTTTTTGTGGATTGGATTCATGGATACAACATTCCATTCCAAGATATAATTACATTGCGAGACTTTGTCGATGTTTTCACTTACAGTTGGGTATTGATGACTTTGATAGTTTGGTTTACGTGTAGCAAAAATCCAATCCTTATTGCACGTGCGCTGACTGCTCAAATTTTAGTGATTGCAACGTTTTCGTTGTCGCAGCTATTAACTATTGTCCCCGACTCGACGCCCAACTGTCTAGAAGAGTATAACATCCCGAGTACCTCTGATATCCATTGGGTGTTCTGGAAATATCCCATCAGGGCTTGTGGAAATATGTTATGGTCTTCGGATATAGCACAACTTGTCGTGTTTACTTCAATGGCCACACAAATGGTTCCAAATCGACGTGGTAGAATGAAATGGTTCATATGGTGTCTCGGGGAATGTTGGACATTTTTGACTATGATTTTCATCTTCACTTCTAAATACCAATATAGTGTGGACGTATTCACCACGATTGTTATTGTGAAATTGGCCATGAGTCACCCTTGGATTGATCGTTTTGCTACTTTTTCATTCATTAGTGAAGGTAACTATTACGCTCGTGCACCTACACAAGAATTGCCCATATCGAGTATTTAATTCGGCTGCAAAAGGGCATTATGAACCAAACTCCGGTTTCTCAAATGCAACAATTGGTATCCCATTGGAATACGATTATGAACCCTCCGACATCCTCCAAAAAGCGATCTCGGGAAGAACCGGCCGCCGCCATGACAAACTCTAAACCAAAAACTCAAAACGTTTTACATCAATCTTCAACCCTTCCTGTACAATCCGAAAATCAATCAACGCACGGATCTTTCGCGTACTCTTTTTCTTAAACCACTTTGACCAGGCGCGGCGTATTTTGCGTTGTTTTGTTCGAGACATAACCAGGACACACGACATAGATGCGCGTTCCCATGCCTTAACCCGCACGCACGCCATGTGATTTCGTCTCACGATACAGGGTGTGGTCAGTTTCAAACGCAACCCTATCTCTCGTACAAAATCAACAAAACGGTACTCGTTCAAGAACAAAGATGTCGCAACGGGTCCTGACCACCACTGACACGACCAAGGTGTCCATACCATCAACGGACCTCGTATATTTCTCGACCATACTCGATTCCCATTCCGACAGATGCACCAATCCTTACTATAGTCGCATCTGATTAAACGTTTCAGTTGATCCCTGTCCAACAATTTATAATACTTACAATACGGGGACCAATCGGTACGACTAAAATCCCTACACGTTTGCATGAATATATACCGAGATCGTAACGGACAAAATTCGGAAATCAATCGGATGGTCTCCCACGGCAACATTGCCCGGGGTTGGCGCGTTTAAATAAACGCGTACAGTACCGATCGTGCATATGTTCCGACTATTCTTTTTTTTATTGACTTTGTATAAAAAGGTATTCTCAGCCGTAACCGACCATTCGCGTAACCGTTTCCGATGGCGATGGAATATTTTTCCGATGCGAGCTTGTCTTCCGAATCGGAGGATGAAGAAGAACCCGTTGAAATTTTTTGCGAACGCGAATTGGATTATTGGGCCATAGAAGAGCTGATAGACCTTCAACCACCACCACCCGTCCTTGAATATATTCACGATATTGGCATGTTTGTCATACGCGAATGCATTATCTGTGAACACGGAGATATTCGTGACGCCATCGATTCCAAATCCGCTTACAATTGGGACAACTATTGGTCAGGTGGTCAGAACAATCCAGAAGCTCGATTCAGTTTTACCGATTTTGAAATGATTGGCGAATATTGTATGCTTTTATGCGAAAATGTTTACGACAATCCCACTCAATTACAAATAAAATTATGCATGATAAATATATTAAAACAAGGGAAATTTATTTAATCTTCATCTGTAAAATAATCATCTTCTGATTCTGAACCAGAAGGTACCCATTCACCGTCTTCCGAATCATTATCTTCAGAAACTTCATCCTCTTCCAGCAAATGTTGCCAATCCGTGACGTCCCACCCGTACTTTGACGCGTCTTTACAGAACCGTTTCCACGGAAGTGGATCTGCTCCTACATTATATACTGGACAAGTAACAAGATCTTGTATAGAGTCTAGTTGAGCACGGTCAATGGTATGCACGTGACATTGTGAACCCGAAATATAGACCACGTCACAAGTTTTCAATCGAGTAGATACGCGCTGAAAACAAACAAGCCAAAGCGGTCCATCAAACATCACCGTATCTTTATGCTTTAGTGTCACATGACCAGCTGAAAGTCTGGCGTTGACGGTTTTCGCGCCAATCGAACCCGAAAAATCAAGAGACATTTGGTTGAAACGCAATTGGTATTTATACACAAATTCCAAAATGCAAACGTTTGGATTCGTTTTATCGAGTATATAAAATAAAAATAGTAGAGTAGTTCATGTTATTATTACAGACCCTAGGCTTTCTATTTTTATTGATGGCTTCTATTTCTTCTTCTGTATCAATGAACTTTCAGAAGTTGGCATCGAACCAAACACTTTTTAAAGACCCACGCACAAAAAAACAAAGACGCGAATCACCACTGACTTCTCCAGTTTTCTGCAGGCCGCTCTTTGTCATTGCGATTTTCTTGTCGGCAGCCGCCTCTATACTAGACTTTTTAGCACTTACATGGCTACCAGCTTCCACCATAGGCATGTTCGGATCCGTTTCTATTGTCATCAATTTGGCTGTTACGCGAGTCGTCCTTTTTGAATCGCCCAATCCAAAGGAATGGGTTCCAATCGCTTATATTATATTAGGGTGCATGTTGGCCATTTCAGTCACTCCAGAAGACGCCTCAAACCTCACACCGCCGCAGCTTATAGAAAGGTCAACATCATGCTTATATATTGTAGCCAACTGGCTCGCATTCATACTGTGCGCACTAGCTCTAGAATACGTTACTTTACCAGAATGGATCGAACAAATCGGCAATCCGTTTATTGGAGGTGCCATTGGTGCACAAAACGTATGCATGGGAAAGTACATGGCATACGCGTTTTCAACGATAAGAGACGGCCAAATCACGGTTCGTGCTGACGTATTTGCCGCCGTTACACTTTTATGTGCCGCTTCCGTCGTCATTCACATTGTTTGGCTGAACAAAGGATTGGAAAAATATGACGCTTATTACTGTATTATCGTGTATCAGGCTGCATGGTTTATGTTTACCACATTGTCTGGCGTTGTCGTATATGACAATATCGCCCAACAAGATTGGATAACAAAATCTCTTTTCTTTGTTGGGGTTTTTACTGCAGCATATGGTGTTCGAAGAATGTCGCTATTGCACAATACTACACAAACTGCAACTTGAGTTGTTTCATATCGCGCCCACAATCCGCCATTGAACTGCCTTGAACCAATCTGTATAAATCATGCGGGTGCATCGAATCGTCTACTGAACTGTCGATAACCTCGCCTTCTTTGAGGGCCGCAATCACAATTTCGGAACAATACCATCGAGGCGCCATACCAAAATACGTGTACGACGTCGGACTAGTCTTCAAAGGTGACCAAAATAGAAAATAGCCCAAATGGTTGAATCCATCGCCTTGGTGTTCCTTGCAAAAAGATAACATGGTATCATACTGGCCTTTTGAACATTCCATGGAACGGAAAAACCACTCTTTGCGAGAAAAGCGCTTTGACTCAAGGTGGACAGAACCAGAGTATACAATACTGCAAGCGAGGCCCGACACCGTATCCTTGCCAACTTGGCCGTTAGGCGGACAAAACAACAATTCGGCATGAATAAAGGGTGCCGTGCCATCGTCCGTTCGCGCCAAGGAAGCTGCTGCCCGGTTCAACCAGGACGCCTCGAGAATATCCGAATCTGACCGTACAAAGCATAACATAATTTTATGTGTCATTTAAAAAAGAATTATTTTATTTATCTAACCTTTATACTTCACTTCCGCTAATCCTTAATCATAATCAGAAGACTCGGCCCAACTGAGATTGGAAGAAGAGCCATGTTCCTTTGCACTGTCCGAATCAACAGCGGATGATTCAGCAAATTCAAGTCCAGAAGACGTTTTTTCTGCTGTCGAAGACGTCGCGAAATCGTTATCACTGTCTGTTTCAATGGCAGAAGACTCTGCAAATTCCAGAGAACCCGAATCGTTATTCTCGGCGGCAGATGACTCTGCAAATTGCAACTGATCGCTGCTCAAATCGCGTTCGGAATCTTCGGCAAAGTTTAATTCGTCATCCGACGAAGCCCAATCGTCCGTCATATTTGCCAACATTTCAGTCAATTCTCCACCTGGAACATAACGACGCGCGCCCAATTCAGATTGTAGTTCGGCCAAGTTGGATTGTTCCTTTGACTCTAATGCGTATCCTTCACCTAAACTGTTTCTTCCCGATGGCAATTCCGGCGGTATTTCAGACAGCGAACCGGATTCCTTGGCTCGAATAGCGGCAATGTATGTGTCTTTGCGGCTGCGATTACCGAATTCTCCGACTTGCTCATTCGAAAGACCCAATTCTCGGGCTTTGTCCTTGAGATCGTTCATGGAAAGATCTTCCAAACGCTCCACAGCGGGCTCCGGTTCTTCTTCAGACGACTCGGGTTCCGGTTCCGGTTCCGGTTCAGATTCGGAAGCTTCGTCCGAGATTTCGCCGGCTTCTTTGGCCCGAATAGCAGCGATATAAGTGTCTTTGCGACTGCGGTTTCCGAATTCGCCCACTTGTGCGTCTGTCAGGCCCAAGTCGCGGGCTCTATCCTTGAGATCGTTCATAGAAAGATCTTCCAAACGCTCCACAGCGGGTTCCGGTTCCGGTTCCGGTTCCGGTTCCGGCTCAGGTTCTGGCTCCGGTTCTGGCTCCGGTTCCGGCTCAGGTTCAGATTCGGAAGCTTCGTCCGAGATGTCACCGGCTTCCTTGGCTCGAATGGCGGCAATGTACGTATCTTTGCGGCTGCGATTGCCAAATTCGCCCACTTGTG
>MDTA01003165.1_pt1 | contig 11083 bp, 21 predicted proteins | sample 811151 | NCBI WGS metagenome assembly MDTA01 (sample SAMN05326648, study PRJNA326480) | marine metagenome | isolation source: seawater | place: Indian Ocean: South | collected 2010 | reverse complement strand
GATAGTGTGTGACAGAAAGTTTCTTACCCTTCTTCTTTAGTTTCGTTCAGCACTATGTGTGCGAACGCCCAGTCATATCCATCGAATTCATCGCAGTTGCCATCAGCACATTCACCGAAGCCTCCGCATAATTCACAAATTTCGCTATCCCAACTCATATCCATTAGTTCTTTCCTTGTTTGTTTATGTTAAGTATGTGTCTTATTTGGTAAATCTCGATACCAACAGACTCAATTTGGTCATAACTCTCTAGGTGTCGCCAGCATAAACGCTCGCCCTTCGTGGTCAGAATGTCTGCACCTAAAGGTATTTCCAAGTAGCCGACACTCATACAACAGTTGCTATCACATGGCATGTCGTGTGATGGGTTGCCCCCATACTCGAACCTGCAACGCTTGCAACTATGTTGTTCTGTCTTATGGACTTTCATGTTGCTATTCATGTTGCTGACTGTAGTAGATGGGTAGGACACCGAAACTTCCCCTAGACGCGAACAAGACTTCCCGCTGAGAAAGGTAGACCTGCGGGAAGCCGAGTTCTGGCGAATGGTCGCTTCCTCCACCACACGCTTATCTCATTCTACCCTGTTAGCCCCGATATGCACGGGGCTTTCTGGGGTTTACGTGCGGGAAACCGCCGGGAAGAGCGCCCGACCCGGAGTTTATCCGCCGGGTAGCCCGGTAGGGGTATCGAAAACAGGGCGTGTTTTCCAAAGTTGTTTTCGTTCTGGCGGGAACTTCTGGTGGGATCGAACATATGTTCGACTGATTGGCTTGATTGGTGGCTTGAAAAAAACTTGAATCACGACTTGACAGGTGACTACTACCTGTAGTACGGTGGCGCTTGCGCCCCTCAAAAGGCGTGGCTCTTTGAAAACAGAATAGAAAGGAAAAAGATGGATCATATTTATCTTTGCAATGGTCGTAAAGTGACCGTTGGTGAAACCATTAAAGATGGAATTCGAGGTTATATAACCTTGATAAGCATCGATCAAGGCACCAAAACTGAGGTTCATACTTGTGGTTGTGGTACGGGTAGTCCGCATCACCCTCAAGGAGAAGCAGGAGATTATTGGGGTCATTGGGACGGTGAACTTGATGGTGGGTTCCTAAATGGTTCCCGCATTTATATCGGTTGATCTAACCACTACGGAAGGGGAGGCGAAAGCCTCCTCTTTTTTTGTGTCTGTACCCGTTTAGTCCCGACTTCTTCGGGGCTTTCTGGGCGGAAAACTCAACTGCGTAAGGCATCCGAGAAAAAATGTCCCGGTTCGGTTTTGGCACGCAAATCGGGGCGAGAAATCAAAAGATGGGTGTGGCGGAAGCGGGGGGCGAACATATGTTCGATTTTAGTGGTCAGAAAAAAATACCCATCACGATTTGACAACTGACTGCTATATGTAGTAGACTACGGGTAACAACTTAATAAGGGAGAGTTCTGTATGAACCAAACTTTGGAAGTTGTACCTGCTTACGGGAGAGACTACAAGTCTCAAGCGGAAGTAAAAGCAGATTGGGATGCCAATATGGATTTCCAAATAGTTTCTGCTTTCGACTACGGCAGGTACATCAACAAACAGGATGCTGACCGTGAACCCAATATGGGAATTATCGTTCGGTACGCCAAACTTGCGAAAGTTATGGCGTTAGCCTAAAAAACCAATCCCCCCGGTGGCTCACCTCCGCCGGGGGGATTTTTTTATGCCTATCCCCGTCAGTCCCGATAAACACGGGGCTATCCCGCCAAAACCCGCCAAAAAAAACGGGACTATCCGGGAAAACGCACGGGTTCTTCCGGGACACCCCGGTACGCAAATCGAAAACAAGGCGAGAAAACGAAAAACGATTCCGCTTCTGATAATAACGGTTATTATCGAAACCGAACATACGTTCGATATGTATGGTGACTAGATTTTTTTAAGCATGACTTGACACGCTATGGTGACCTATGATAGACTACCTACTGTAGGCAATAGTAATAGAGGAGATAAGATGAACCTTAAACCTAATCCAAGAATAACAAGACACTCACAAGACCAAGCGATGGACCGCGGTGGTTGTGAAAGCAGAGGTCATGCCGACCAATGGATACTCCAGCAGTACATGACGGCAAAGATTACCTACGCCTCCAAACTGCACGAAGGTCAAATAAAGATACAGAATGATGACATGGTGTTGGTCTACGATCCAAAAGACCACGTTATTATTACGGTCTTTATTAGCGGACACGTTAAAAACTGACTGTCACACCCTGATAGTAGAATAGGAACTATTATGAAAAACCATTTTGATTACAGCAAAGCGATGAGGAAAGCGAGTCGTGAAGCGCAGGTGCAAGCCTTGCGTGAAGGTCGCAAAAATCGTGCAGTTGTTTTCGTGAACAGAAAGAAGGAAGCCAACAAAAAGGCTTGCAGAAAAAAGTTTACGATTTGACAAGTGTCACTACTATGTGCTATACTTACCAGTAACAGTAATAGAGGAGATAAATTGAATACTGTAACTACACCTAAGACCGAGATGGGTGCGGTCAAAAAAATAGGAGAGGCTATCGTTGCTGATAATCTTGACAAGATTATTCAAGACGTTGCTGATGCCAAGCAAGACTTGGAAAAAGCAAAAGAAGCCTTTGCTATGGCAGAAGCCGAATTCCTTGCAACAGGAATTGGTGAAGCCACATTGAGCGATGGTCGTAAAGTGACTGTTGTTCATTCGACAGTTAGGAACATAGATCCTGACATCGTTAAAGACAATGTTGGTCGTGGAGTGTGGCAACGCATCACGAACGCAGTTGTTAATACTAAAGCGTTTGACCTTGAAGTTGAAGGTGGGCGCATCGACCAAGAAGTTGTGGATTTGGCAGTAACTGTCAAAGATCGCAAACCTTCGGTTCGAGTTAAGTGATCTGTGGGAGGCGAAAGCCTCCCATTCCACTTGAGATTGACATTCGATTGGGAGTGTAGGACTGTAAGTCGATTAAACGCATCGTCCGAAACGTAAACCAAATGAAGGTCAACTCAAACAAGCAAGGGAGATGCTTCTTCCCAGCGAGGGTTGGCTTAATTGCCACATTGAGGTTAATAGCCTCAATGAAAGACGTAAGAGGCATCAAACTTGTGAACGGTGGTACTGAACCACGCTAAGTCCGAGGTACACGGCATAAGTTCAGTTAAATCGAGGGTGAACTAAAGCAGGCGAATCCCAAATGCCACCACATATTTAAGACTATTTAAGGAAGGAGACGTAGTGCCTAGAGTAATAACAATAACAATACCTGACGATCAGGATGTATCCGAAGTCGATCACGTTATTGACGAATTCCAAAGTGAACTCGGTCATGTATGTGGTGATGACGAATGGACAGATCGTTCACATTCCACGAAAAGGTCTGTGACAGTAATGATAAAAGATGACTTTGATCCGACTTTAGGATCAGACATCGTAGAGGCAATCGAAGATTTCGAGCAACTACTTGCTGTGGAGTTCGAGGAAGTTTGATGCCCATATGGGAGGCGAAAGCCTCCCATTCCACTTATCTACATTAAGGAGATACAACTATGCCAAATTGGTGTACTAACTATATGACCGTAACTGGTCAGAAAGAAGATGTGCAAGCGTTTGCTAATGCAGTCGTTGACGTTGAAGAACGTGTCAACGAGTTGCATGACATTCCAGCAAGCATCTTCGACAAACTATTACCGTTGCCCGAAAATGGCTCGAAACCAATGATCAACGCAGAAGGTGAAGTAATCGGAAGTGCTTTTGCCGATCCTGAACGTGATGGTGATGAGTACATTGACGGATGGAAATGGACAGTTCAAAACTGGGGAACTAAATGGGGAGACTGTGATGCTACATTCAGCAATTACGGAGACTCGTTAGAGTTCTTTTATCAAACTGCGTGGAGTCCTGCTAACTACACAGCGATTAGCAAGATGTATCCAAACCTAACCTTCATCATTCGTTACGAAGAAGGCGGAATGTGCTTCGTTGGTTGTGATGTTTACCAAAATGGTGAATATACACATTACGAAGGTGACTATCCTGACTTGGGCGAATACGAAGCAAACGATGGCGACTATGATTACGAGTCCCACGATCTTGCAGTTGATCAAGCGATGGAAGATTGCTACCGTCAAGCACAAAATAACTTGGTGTCAGCATGAACCAAGTAGAACTAGAAGAAATCTACGATAGGACCAATCCAATGACATTGGGGGACATTATCGGGATGCTTACTGACGAAAACGGTGATCATTTTAATTACAAACTAGGCATGGCTTTTATGGAAGCGCAAGATGCTTTAGTAATGGAATTGGCGTGACCTGTCCGTGACTGAGATAAGAGGTGTCCAGCGGTGTGAAGCCTGCGGATGCTACATCGGAAAACGGATTATCCGAACGCAAGGAAAGTGCGCTAATTGTGGCGTAAAAATGGAGGAAAAGAAATGGAAAAAACATACCTGATCAGAGGAAACCGAAAGGTTGAACTTTGGCAAGCAGGCGAAGGTTGGAATGGGGACTACAATCCCGATGATCCAAACGATGTTGAGTTGTGGCGTTTTGATGTGCAGGAACTAGTAAACGGTGAATGGGAAACCATGCCGGATGCTTCCTACTGCACACAACTACCAGTAGACATCGACTTCGAGATAACACAGAAGGCTTTACATTGGATCATGGAAGAAACCTTTGATACCGAAAGAGTAAAGAAAGTCTGTGAAGAACTATCTTGGATAAGTCCTGAATGGTTCAAAGAGCCTGTATTAGAGAGATTCTGACAAGTGGGAGGCGAAAGCCTCCCATTTCACTTTATAGAAGGGGTTGATACTTCTTCTTTTACTTGCTATAATAGACAGTAGGAGGTATTTATGAAATACAGCACAGATTTAGCCGAAAGGCTACATATGGAGACTCCCGATGAGCAAGCGGGTTCAGCAGAAGAACTCGGTTGGTTTGGTCGTTTCAACGAAGAAAAGGTCATACTCACGGAAGACTCCCAAGGGTTTGTCGATGCGGAAGAGTTCGACAGCATAGAAAAATTAAACGAGGTATGGGACACCCTAGCCTTGTCTACAGAAATTTAATCAACTACTATTAACAGCAATCGGAGGACACACGATGGTTGAACAAGAAACAGAAACAGTCGAAGAACTAATAGACCAGTTCGTAGGCAAAAAAGCCAAATACACAACACAAGAAGGCTTCAACATAGAAGTCACGGTGCAAATGATTAAGCGTCATTTCGGCAGAGTGGACATGGAAGTAATGCCGGTACATGGTACAGGTACTAAATGGGTAACTCAAAACAAGTTACTGTTTGCGCCTTCCATGAATGGACAAGCACCTAAACCTGCGGAGTCTAATAACCTCGATTGGTAAAACAATTACGGAACAGCGACCTCTTCGGAGGTCGTTTTTTCGCGCTCCAACTCAGAACATCCGGTTAATAACATGACGCGTTCCCAGAAATCTTCGTCATAATCACCGTCCCAATATCCCACGTTGCGTCCGCTTTTTGCTTCCATTTCTGGATGCTACCCCGTGTAGTCCCGAAGGAAATCTAACTATCGGGGTTATCTGACTTCTTTTGGTAAAACAGTCCCGTTAGTAATCAAAAAAAACGGGACGGCACAACCTTTACAAGGAAAAGCCCGCACGCAAATCTAAAAAACATACGATCGCGATCGTGCGAATTTGGAAATATTTATTTAATGACTGCTATTAAACGCAGTAATCCTAAATGGGTTGCGACATACAGGTAAACACACAAAAGGAAAGTGATCGAACACTTGTTCGATTGTCACACCCTAGTGGTAAACTGCTGGCAAGTTAAAGATGTTAAATAGTTTTATCTTAAACTTGACAGCGGTAGCCTACCTATGATAGACTGCCTACTACAACCAACAAGGAGAAACCAATATGGCACATAAAACTTATGAAGCCGAATTAATAGACGACATAATTGAAGTCTTAGAAAAAAATCAGGTTCTGACTCAAAAGAGCCTTAGCAGTCACATAAAACTACTGCACATAATGAAGACAGAATTAGGATACTGATCTTCGATTTGACTACTGTCACAACACTGTGATAGACTGCGTACTACAACTAATAAGGGAGATATACTCATGGGAATGAGAGGAAACATACAAATTAAACAGCCTTACAGCGAGGAATCCATATTCCTTTACACGCATTGGCGTGGGCACCACATCAAGGAGATCCTTGGGGATGCCATCGTAAAGGCTGGTAATCGTCGTAGCGATCCATCATATTTCACACGCATCTTGTTTCAGGAGATGATTAACGGTGATGAATCGACTAACGGTTTCGGAATCAGTATCGGACAGATAGAAGATAACGAATACCTAGTGCCACGAGTTGAGTGGACAGCAACCGACATGATCATATGGATGCCTAACGACGCATATGGAAACGAAACAGCGTTCAAGGCTACCGACTGGGCGTATGACTACGCAGGTCATTTACCTAAGCGAGAACCAGTCGCATAATGTGGGAGAAATCCCACTTGACTTGACACGAGTGTCCAAGTCTGCTAAACTACATACATAGGGCAAACACCCTATTAACCTATTTATCATAAGGAGATAAGAATGAGTGACAATACTCATCTGCCACAATGTTGGCAGGACTTCAATGCAGTCATTGAAGCAGGAATTGACCGTGTAATTCTTTACGGTCCCCCCGGCACAGGAAAAACCTTTGCTGGTTTAAATATGGGCGACGTATCGTCAGGATCATGGCGACTCGTTTGCACCGAAGACATGACAAACTTCGACGTAACTGGAGGCTTCCTACCCGGAGCCGACGGATCTTTCGAGTGGCATGACGGATCTGCTGTTAGCGCATGGCGTGGAAACGGAATCACAGGCGGTCGTCTCGTTGTTGACGAGATTGACAAAGCAGGTGGCGACGTATTCGCAACCTTGTTGGCTATGACAGATACTGTTGAATCAGCCAAGTGGGAGAATCCTGCCACAGGTCGGATCGAAGTTCCTAAAGAGGGCTTCAGCGTTATCATGACTACCAATATCGAGAACATGGAAGAGTTACCTTCAGCATTGAAGGACAGGTTTCCATGTGCGATTCGTATCAATGAACCACATCCTGATGCTTTGGAAAACCTTCCATACAGTATTCAGGAATACGCACGCAAGATGGCAGACGCAGGTGATCGTAGGATCAGTCTTCGTCAGTTCCAAGCGTATGCCAAGTTGTCAAAACATCATGGTACCGAGCGTGCCGCGAACTTGATCTTTGGTGATCGAGCCGAAGCGTTCTTGGATGCTGTTGCAGTTGACACGGTGGCTCGATGACAACGATAACCGAAATGCACAATAAGGATCTCCGTCCTATGCCTGAATTAATCAGGCGTAAGGATGGGGGTAACCACGAACCAGCAGAATGGGATGTAGATCCATGTGCCGCGGAACGAGGTGCTCCTTTTACAGCATTGCTGATGAGGAAGATGCAGGTTCCAGTTCAGAACTTTGAATTGGACCGAGTTATCCGAGCACACGAGATGATGCACGCCAAAGTAAGTCCGGGGGATAGAACTCCTTGGGTCAACAGAGGCATCGCATCAGACCGAGCACAACAGGTTGCTGAAGAAGCGAGGGTTAATTTCCTCATAAGCAAAGCCGGTTTTGATCTAGACATCCTTGAGGATGGAACAGAACTAAACGCAGGTGAACGCATCGGGGAAAGAGGCGACTGGGCTGAAGCGGTTTATTTCACCGCGGCTGTCTCAGGTTGTGGAGGTTTGAATCAATACCTTGTAGGTATTCGACGCAACAAACCACAATGGTCAAAACGTCTTCGTCGTATCCATGAGTTAATTCAGAAAGAACTACGTCGGATCGAAAGAGCCGAAGGTTTGCAGGGTTTGGCTTCCACACGAACTGTGTCAGGAAGACTAGATCCTCAGAATGAATTAGTTCAGGGATACTTGCATACTGAATCGTTGGCTGAATGGCTAGATCGTCTTGCTGAAACTCCACAGGAACAAGAAGAGGAAGATAAATCTTCTGAACCTGAAGGGGAAGACTGCGAAGATGATGCGAGTGGCGATGGCACACAACCGAACCAATCAGGTGGAGTTGGTGCCAAAGATACTGGCGACTTGCCAGCACCATTATCTAAAACGGATTTGGAAAACCAAAAACCAATTCGGAGCGAAGAGGCAGGTTCTTGGGCGCAATTAAACGTCAAAGAACAAAACCTGACACGTCATGTGCCGGGTGGTCTTGGCAAAAAGCGTATCGCATCGAATATGGGTCGTAACCCACGACGCATTGGAAGAATGTTTACTGATCCGCAAAAGCGAATCTTCGACAGAAAAGTCAAAGGCAATGGAGGGGTCGTACTAATCGACTACTCAGGTTCTATGGCTTTGAGTGAAAAAGATGTGCTTGAGATTATGGAAGCCGCGCCGGGTTGTACCGTTGCTTGTTACACAACTAACGATTACGACAGAGATGGCAAGCCTAACCTTTGGGTATTGGGAGCGAGAGGTCGTATGACCACAGCGATTCCTGAAACTCGTGGAGGAAATGGTGTTGACCATCCTGCGTTGGTTTGGGCGATCCAGCAAAAGCAAAACCGTAATGCACCCATCGTTTGGGTGACTGATGGTGGCGTGCTTGGACCGGGGCAGGGTTACAAAGACCAATTGGCTTTGCAATGCATCAAGACTTGTCAAAAGTCGAACGTGCTGATCCGTGACGATGTTGAAGATGCAGTCGAACTGCTCAACGACATCGCGGCTCGTAAACCAATCAAGAAGTGGTGGCCATTGTATTTTCGTACAACATACAAGCGTCAGACTGGAAAAACGTTAGTCTGATAGAAGTGTGCGGTGGAGACGGTTTCTCATCTCCTTTACCGTCGCCACCCCACCTACCGGACGCGGGGGTTGAGTTATTCCTTGGCTCAACCTCCGCGTCTTTTTCGCTTTTAGTCAGAGAGAGGAGATAGACTATGACTGATATGGAAAATGATACAAATTGGGATGAAGCATTGGAGAACCTCAACGAGGAAGAAGAGGTTGGTGAAATCCGTTTTGAAATGATCGCAGAGAGATTCATGTCGATCATCAACGAATGGAGCCAAGTGCCTGTTTGGGCACAACCTCCCCAACTAAACGAAGATGAAGATTCCTATGTGGGGCTGAAAGTCTCCGACGAACCGTTTGACGGTGGAATTGAAACAACCATGGGAGACATCTCAGCGTTGCCTTTAATGGGAGTAGTAGCGGACATTATCCGTGAACTGTTCATAGAAGGCGGAGGAGTTGTCGATTTGGGACCGGATAACCTTAAAGAGCATCGACAGAGGATGATCTCCGCCATAAAAGCGGTAATGGTAGAAGGAATCCTTATTTCACATGCTCCTGAATGGTCGGACAAATTCGACGATGCTGCCAAAGGGCTGCGGGATTTTAGTTAACCTTTATACGGCAGTATCCGCAATACTCGACTGAACCGTGAAACTCAGGATCGGTGTCTTCACGTTGACACGGAAATGGGTTACCGCACGGTTCTAAAACAGTTTCACCTGTTAGATATTGACGCAATATGTCAATTCGATCAGGTTTAGGCGCAGACGGAGGAGGTACAGGTCCAAGACCTTGTGCCTCCTCTACTGCTTTACGGATAACAACGCCACACCACTCGTTAATGGTAGAACCAATACTGTTGACATGATCTACTAAATCGTTACGAACACGCCCCGGCAAATTGATTATTACCTGTACGGTGGCGTGATCGGGGTATTTCTTAGCAGGTCTACCGCTAGGCATCTCTCTCCACTAAAGAGATCAAGTATTCAGTCACAGTAAGATCGTATTCTTCAGCCCTATCAATCATCTGATTCTTAATGTTTGCAGGAAGCCTTACGGTAAGCGTTGTAGAAGAACCTTCTAAAGCACGTTTAGGTGGTCTTCCTGTTTTAGGATGAATAGCCTCTGTGAATTCATTCATTCTATGACTCTACTCTAATACGGTGATAAAACGTGTACCAAAGTGGTACTTGATTAAGTAATTACATCACTGTTATTCTAAACATATGTAACGAACGGTGATTAATGCGGCACAGTTTTCCTCCTCTCTTCCTGTGCAGTATGAGTCCTCCCCGCTTGTTACTAACGGGGCTATCTTGCCACCCATCGGTGAGGTAGCCCCGTTTCTATTTCATATACGGGACTCGCTAACCCTTTCAAAAAAAGCGGGACGGCGCTGCCTGTCGCTGCGGTAAAAGAGTCCCGTCGAACATTCGTTCGGTGTTAAAAATTCGGGACGGTCTCACCTTACAAAAAAAGCGGGACGGTATTACCTATAGTAAAAAACGGTTGCGGTATTCAAAAAGATCAACTGCGTATCAAAAACCAGGTGACGCTGCCGGGACGCTGCGGCTTTTAAAAAACAGGGCTTAAAATCGAAAACCCTATAGGGGAAGTTTCTGCTCAAAATGGAAAAAAAATCTGAAAAAATTTAAAAAAATTTTTAACATCCAGATGAAATCCAGACCTTCTGGATGTGCTTTTGGAAAACAGGCGTTGTTTTCAAAAGGCTTCGCTGCGGCGCTGCGTCGTGCAGCGGGTTCGCTGCGGTGGCTGCGCCTTATCAAAAAGAGGCGCTATTTTTAAAAACACCCACGGTATCTGGTTCTGTCTGGATACCTGAGTCACCGATGGCGAGTGTTGTTTTCTTTCTGGTGCTTCTGGTGTTTATAGTAGTTATATCTTTCTACTACTGCTAGTACTACGGTAATTGCTATAAGTAACAAAGAAGCAAAACCACACAAATAAAAGAACCAAACCATCCTTACCTACCTAAGTCAGATAGAACTATCTACTACAGACAATTGCTTACGAACAAAACCACCACACCACCAACCCCAACAAAACCCCAGCACAAGGCTTACAACAACAAACAAAAACCGAAACATCAAAAATCTCGCGATCGCGCTGATTTTTTTATATTTTTTGTGGTGTGTGTGTTGTAGGTCATAGTGTTTGGTGTGTGTTGTTGGTAGCAGTTTTTGTTGTTGTTTGTAGTAGTGGTTGT
>MDTA01043818.1_pt1 | contig 11084 bp, 8 predicted proteins | sample 811151 | NCBI WGS metagenome assembly MDTA01 (sample SAMN05326648, study PRJNA326480) | marine metagenome | isolation source: seawater | place: Indian Ocean: South | collected 2010 | reverse complement strand
GTATACTACTGGATCTACCGGGCCAGCTAAGGGTGTAATTTACAATCATGCCATGCTCCATTCACACATTAAAATCTTAGAATCCGAAGGAATCAATAATAATGACATATTTTTCGGTCGTGCAGGGACTTTAATCGTCCATCCTTTAATTGGAATGACATCTATCCTTCATACAAATAAACCAAAACAAACTACGGGAGAAGAGATAGTTCGAGCAATAAATAGGTGGTCTATTAGTGCATGTTTCTTATCTCCTCCTTCGGCAATTAATCTTTCTAATTATCTTGAAGGTATTAATGAACCCAAGATTACTACTCTCGAAAGATTGTACGTCGGCGGTGAATCAGTATCTTCAAAAGTTGTTAGAAATATTGAGCCTCATTTATCTCCTAATCGTCCAAAAGATGGTGGATTTCATCTTGTTTATGGTGCTACTGAAGGATTTCCTCTTTGCCAAAATCAGGCTAAGCATATCTTTCAAACTGAGTTTGAAACTAAGTCCGGTAAAGGTATCTGTTTAGGGATACCAGTCAAGGGAGTTAGAATTAGAATTCTTACATTCAAAGAACCATTAGGGGACTTTGATAATTCTTCTGCTGTAGATGTATCTGGTGATAGTATAGGGGAAATATCTGTCTGTGGCTCTGTTGTTTATACTCGATTAGTAGGTGATGATGAGGAATTATTTGGCGGGCCTCTAACATGGGCTTTAGACAAAAATAATGGTAGTATCTGGCATAGAACCGGAGATCTTGGATACACTGATCATGAAAATAGAATTTGGCTGGTTGGGAGAAAAAAACACAGGGTTGAATTATCTAATGGCATAACATTGTACCCAAAACAAATTGAACCAGTTTTAGATTCAATGTTTGGAATTCGTACAGCCTTAGTGAATGGTCCTAATAATATTCAAGCATCTATTATTGTTGAGGATAATGGGATGAATTGGAATATTCTTCAGGGTAAATTAATTCAATCAATTCCTATCTTATGTGAATTATTGGGGGATAATATTGATTTTTCATTCACATTATACAGTGATACATTTCCTGTTGACTCAGGCCACGAGGCAAAAATCAGACGTGAGGCATTAAGTCATTGGTTATGTGATAAATCATGAGATTACTCATTACTGACAATATTGACTCTCGGTTCTTCCCTTACAGGTAAATGAATCAATGAAGAAAATATTCCTACCGCGATCCCAATCCACCAGACAGTTGTATAACTTCCATACATGTCATACAGAACTCCGCCTAGGTATACTCCAACGAAGCTTCCCAGTTGATGTGAAAAGAATACAATTCCATATAATGTGGCCATATATCTTAGCCCATATATATGCGCTACTAAACCACTTGTCAATGGTACAGTTGCTAGCCATAAAAACCCCATTGCGAAAGAGAATATTAAGACAGTGTCAGCAGTAATTGGCGTTAGAATAAACCAAGCAGCAGCTATCGACCTACCTGCATAAATACCAGACAATAACCATTTCTTACCAAATCTTTTCCCTGCCCAGCCAGCCATTAATGTGCCAAATATATTTGCAGCCCCGATTACAGATATTGCCATTCCACCGAGTGCTGCTGTTGTTTCTATACCTAGATCACCACACCATCCTGCCGGATCGATAGGGGCACTCATTTCTGTAACCAATGCCGGAAAATGTGCAGTTATGAATGCAAGTTGATATCCACAAGAGAAGAAACCTACGAATATCATCATATATGTCGGGTCTTTGAAAGCTATGAGTAATATTTCACCTAGAGATTCTTCAATCTCTTCTTTAGATGCTCTTTCAGGATAACGCATAAATGGTAGTAAAATTAGTACACCTAATATTGAGAAAGCAAAAATTAAGAAAACAGTCTGCCAAGACATTGTTTTCAATAATATTATTGCTACTGTTGGACCAACAATTTGTCCGGCGGATCCTGATGCTGTGGCTATTGCTAAACTCATAGCTCTATGCTCAGGAGCACTGGCCCTTCCTACCACTGCTAAAATAACTCCAAATCCAGTGCCAGCAATTCCGAATCCAACTAATATTTCATAAAACTGTATTTCTATAGGTGTGTTGGCTCCAGTAGTTAATATAAGTCCTAGTGAATACAATATTGCACCTAGAATTATTGCCTTTTTATCTCCTATCTTTTCAGCAAAAGCTCCAAAAAATGGAGCACCAAAACCCCAAGCAAGATTTTGTATCGCTATTGCTAAACTGAATTCAGACCTTGGCCAACCAAATTCCTCCTCGATTGGTATCTGGAAAACACCAAAAGAGGCTCTAATTGCAAATCCAACCAAAACTATTGAGCACCCGATTAATAATACTGGTGTAAAAAGTCGTGATTCTTTTTTCATGTTCGGTACTTTCATTGCGACTCAGATTACAGGTTTAACTATTTTTAGTCGTAATTTCTTTCTCCGATATCAGTTAATATTTCATCAAGTGAACTTAGTGTCTTTTTCACATCCTCCTCTGAAATAACTAAAGGCGGTTTTATTTTTATTACATTTTTTCTAGGCCCATCAATACTGAGTAATATTTTCTTTGATAACATTCCTTCAACTAATAGTTTTGTTTCCTTAGTAGCCGGTTCAAGTGTCAAATGATCTTTAACTAATTCAATACCTAGAAACAGACCTTTTCCTCTTATATCTCCGATTAATTTATGCTGTTTTTTTAATTTAGTTAACCCATCAATAAATAATTCCCCCATCAATCTTGAGTGTTCTATCAATTTTTCATTTTCTATTACATCTAAAACAGCCATTCCAATAGCGCAAGACACCGGATTCCCTCCAAATGTAGAAAAGAATTCCATTTCTTCAAACGCGGATGCAATCTCTTTTGTCGTGAACACTGCAGCCATGGGGTGGCCATTTCCGATCGGTTTACCCATTACAACGATATCAGGGATAACGCCATGTTCCTCGAACGCCCACATTTGTTTTCCAGTTCTACCAAATCCTACCTGAACTTCATCAGCAATACATAATCCTCCTACTTTGCGAATACACTCAAAAGATTTGGCTAGATATCCTTCTGGAAGAGGAATTTGTCCAGCACATGAAAGCATAGATTCAACGATGAAACCTGCTATTGGTTCAGCCTCGCTTACAATATCATGTAGTTCTCCTATGTAATCTCTTGAACTATCTCTGTATGTATCTGGAACTGGAACTACATGTACCCAATTCTCTGAACTTCCTTTCCCACCAGGCCCTCTAAATTTATACGGGCTTAGATCAATTAACATTCCAGTATGGCCATGATATGCTCCCTCAACAACCACAATATCGTGATTTTTTGTATATGCTCTAGCAAGTCTAATGGCAAGTTCATTCGCTTCACTACCAGAATTAACTAAAAAACCGACATCGAGTTGATCCGGTAAGGTATTTGATATCCTTTCAATATATTTTGTTAATCCATCGTATATGTATCTAGTATTAGTATTTAGTAAAGCCATTTGTTTTTGCCCCGAACTAACAACATGAGGGTTACAATGCCCAACATGACATACATTATTTACCAAATCTAGATATTTTTCTCCAGACTTAGAATATAGGTATTGCATATCTCCTCTTATGATGTGAAGTGGTTTCCCATGTCCTATCGAAAGAGATTTACTGATATGTTTCTCTCTCTTTTCTAGTATTTCTTCAAGAGACAATTCTAGTTCTCGCTCAGATATTTCCACAAATTATAGATGATGCTTGGATAATTTAATCCTTTGATTGGAATCTCTCTTATAGATAATACGATATATATAACAGATGTAGTACATCTATGGCATACACAGAAGTATCTCTTGAGGAGGCTTCTGAGGTAATTGAAAAAGCCGGATATAGAGAATTAGTTTCAATAGAGAAGTTAGATGGTGGTTGGGCAAATTCAAATTATAAATTAGTACTAAAAAATAATACTAAACTAGTACTTAAGATTTGGAACGAGCAAAACAAAGATCAAGTTAATTATTTGCTTAAAATAACCTCATACTTAGCTAATTCTGGATTTCCAACTCCTGCACCTATAGTTTTCGATAATGGTGATTTTCTCATAATACGTGATAATTTACCTTGGACCATTTTGCCATTTATCGAAGGAAATTGGCTAAAATCTGATTATGAATCATTATTCACATTAGCCAGGATTCAAGCAGAGATGCATCTTATCACCCCTCCGACTTACCTAAAGAATGACTTTTCAATGGGGCTTAGTTTGTTCGAAAAACTATTCGAGATTGCAGACAATAATAATGAATGGAATGATTTCTTATTGCTGTTGAAATCATCAAAATCTTTGTACCAAAGTATTGAAAATTTACCAAGAGGAATAATTCATGGCGATTTATTCCCCGATAATGTGATTTGTAAAAATAATTCTATATCAATACTTGACTTTGAAGAAGTGTGTAATGATGTACTAGTATTTGATTTAATGATGACATTTGTTGGTTTTGGTTGGGAGAATGGTGAGCCTATAGGAGAAAGATGGAACGCCATTCTGGATGGCTATCAATCTGTTAGAAAATTATCTAAAGAGGAAATTTCTGCACTTCCTGATTTACACAAACTTGCTACATTATCTATAGCTGCTTGGCGATATTGGCAATTTAAGATTAATATTCCAGGTACTGAGCATGAGAATAGATATTTAGAAATGACTTCTAGACTTGACAAAGTATTACCATTCTAATTAATTACTCTTCGGCTGCTTCTAATTCTTCATATCTGATTTTAGCTAATTCTCTCATATCTTCGTGATGATTTCCTTCCTCTATTGCATCTTGATCATCTTCATCAACTATCTCAACACCTAGCAATGTTTCAATTATATCTTCCATAGTAACTAGGCCCACAGTGCCTCCAAATTCATCTTTAACAATCAAGATTTGCTCTTTATTATCTAATAATATGTCTAGGGCCTTGTCTACTGAGTCTATATCTCTACATGAATGAATATCTCTAGAAATCTCTTTCATTGTTTTTTCGTCATTATCTGCTGCTGCTTCCCTCAATATCTCACTTCGAAGAACCATTCCCTGAATTTCATCAATATTTTGATTTATCGTTACAGGCAACCGGCCATGGACCATTATTGGTATTCTTTCCCTAATCATTGCAACTGTTTCATCACCAGATGCTGTTTCCATTACAACTCTAGGAGTCATGATAGATGCTACTGTTTTTTCTCTTAGCCCCAATAAATTTTGTATAACTTTTTCTTCATCTCTCTCAATTACTTGACTTTCTTCTGCTATATCAGCTAGATGTGATAATTCATCCCTAGTCACTGCTTCATTTTGTACTGAAGGGAAGATAGATCGCAGTTTTTCAATAGGATAAACTATAGGCAATAATACGAACATTAGAATCCTCAATACCCTAGCTGAACTTACAGTTAATTTTCTCCAATACAGGGCACCAATAGTTTTAGGTAAAATCTCACTCAGTAATAATATAGCTATTGTCAGTAATGAGGCGGAAACAGCTATGACATATTCTCCTTGATATGCATTCTCTACCTCATGCCCCACACCTAATGCCCCTACTGTGTGTGCAATCGTGTTAAGAGTCAATATCGCAGTTAGAGGCCCCTCAGGGTCATCTTTGAAATCACTCCATGTTTTACTTATCTTTGGATGAGTGTCTTTTAGTGCTACTATGTGGCCATGAGTTGTTGAAAGTAATACAGCCTCTAAAATACTACATAGGAATGATGCGCCTAATGCTAGCGATGCGTAAAAAATAATTAATGTAGTAGGTTCCACTTTTATTGCCTCTTAGAGAACTTTTGGGTTGATTTTAGTGTTGTAACTGCGTGACAAGCGGTTAGGTTCGGGACGTAACAAGAGCGATTAAGACATAAACATGGTGCCTCACGCATTTGCTACAGACGTATATTGGAGATGAAGAAAATCGAGCGTGTAGCGATATTTATGGCTTGGCCGTATGCAAATGGTCCTTTGCATTTGGGTCATGTTGCGGGTAATTGTTTACCTGCTGATATTCAGTACAGATATGAGAGGTCTAGGGGCCGTTCGGTCATCATGTGTAGTGGTTCTGATGAGCATGGCACTCCAATTACTGTTACTGCTGATGAGGAAAAAGTTTCACCTCAGAAAATAGTTGATAGATTTCATCAAATTAATACTCAAGCATTGATTGATTTGGGATGTTCTTGGGGAGAGAACATTGATCCAAGAGGGATCGAATATGGTGGGGCATTGTACAATCGTACTACGGACCCAAGGCACAAGGTATTGGTCCAAGAATATTTTTCATTATTGAAAGATTCAGGATTTCTTAAGCAACAAACAATGCAACAATATTGTTCAATTAGTGCTGATGGAATGACAAAATTTCTTCCAGATAGATATGTTGAGGGAGATTGTCCAATATGTGGCTCAGAAGGAGCTAGGGGGGATCAGTGTGATGAATGTGGTTCAACCTATGAATCAAGTGAATTAGTGAATCCTCGTTCTAAAATGGATCCCGATGCCAAAATAGAAATTAGAGACACGGATCATTTTTTCTTCCAACTTGATCAATTCCAGGATGAGCTTGAGAAACATTCTCAGACAAAACAAAAAATATGGAAGCCTAATGTTCGAGCGATGACTAAAAACTGGCTTAATATGGGTTTGAGGCCAAGAGCAGTTACTAGAGATATGGAATGGGGTATTGAATTACCAATATCCAGTAAGGAGTGGGATAGAAAAAGAATTTATGTTTGGTTTGAAGCGGTTCAAGGTTACTTAACTTGTTCACAAATTTGGGCAGAGAATTATTCCACTAATAATGATGATTGGAAAAAATGGTGGACGAAATCTGATGAAGGTATAGAACCAAGACATATTTATTTCATGGGTAAAGATAACATTCCTTTCCATACTGTTATCTGGCCAGCCATTATTATGGGCCTAAACTCTGCTAATTCAGGAAAAAATCCTAGTAGTTCAATTCAACCTGGTGAATTAGTATTAGAAAGTAATGTCCCAGCTATGGAATATTTAATGCTTCAAGGAGGGCAATTCAGTAAAAGTAGAAAGCATGCAGTGTGGCTACCATCTTTCTTGAAACATCATAATCCTGATACTCTTCGTTATTTCTTATCTATAAATATGCCAGAAGGACATGATACTGACTTTCGATGGGAAGAATATGTGGACAAAGTCAATAATGAGTTAATAGGCACTTATGCTAATTTTGTCCATCGAGTAATGACACTATCCCATAGATTGGAATCTTTAGATGGTGGCAATCCATTAGCCCAGCATTTCAATGAAGAAGACAATAAAGATTCGGCAAATAAGATTCAGGATTTATTGAATAGTGCTATCAATTCAATGGAGAAACAACGCTTCAAAGAAGCTTTGAGATCGATAATGAATATTTCACAGATAGGTAATGGATTAATTCAACATTCCGAGCCTTGGAAATATATGAAATTAGAGGATTCTCCTGAGAAATCTAAATCTTTGTCTACATTGGCATTCTGCTGGCAAATATGTAGAGGGCTTGCCATAACATTACGCCCCTTTTTACCATTCCAATCTGATAAATTATGGACTATGATGGGTGAAGAAACTAATATGGACGAGATATTGTATGAAGATGCTTTTGACTTTAATAATATATTCTCGTGGAATGCCGATAAACCAGAACCTTTGTTCAATAGATTAGATATTGAGCAAATATTAGAAAGGGAAAAACTAATTGCAAGCAGTGATGCAGATAATAAAGAAATTAACGACGAGGATGTGAATTATATCGATTTTGAAGATTTTATGAAGGTAGAAATGAAGACTGGAAAAGTGGTGGCAATTGATGATCATCCAGATGCAGATAAATTATATGTCGTTACCATTGAAGATGGTCCCGATTCAACTAGGACAGTTTGTGCAGGATTGAAAGGAATTTATGAAAAAGAACAATTATTGGGAAAACAAGTTGTTTTTGTTGCTAATCTAAAACCTAGAAAACTCCGCGGAATAATGTCTGAAGGTATGATATTAGCTGCAGATGATGGGGACGGTAATGTTTCAGTTCTAACTCTTGATTCAGATATGCCAACTGGTTCACAAGTCAGATAACTCTGGTTTATCAAAAAACTCCCATTGTATTTCTGCAAGTTCCGAATTACTTTTAGCTTCTGCATATGCTTCTAGAGGCTCTGCGTTTAATTGGAAAAATGCTTCACCAAATCTAAAAGGCTTCATGATACTCTTAGCCTGTTCCCATCTATCAATTAAAACTAAACTCAACGCTAATGCTTCAGAAGTCGATAATCTTCCAGGTTTACCCCAGGAAACCGGATTTGCTGCGAGAACACAAGGTAATGTCCGTCCTTCTAATTTAGTATTATTCTCAATATATTTTAGTGAACTATCTATTTGCTTCCATGAACAATCTAAAGCTACTATTGATGCCCCTCTATCTATGCTGTTTTTATCATCAGGACCCAATAATATTCCTGATTTTGGATCTAATAAAATTCCTCTTTTGGGTGACTTTTTAATATTTGTATGAAGAATGGCGTGGCCAAATTTTTGCAACCTTCTTGCAGTACATTTTTTCGGATCATCTTGTTCTAAATGTATGATATGTAGAGGCACATTCCTCACAAATCCTCCCTCCGAGATAGTAAATCTTCAAGTGCATCACCGATTGTCATATTTCTTTTCTTTGTTGTTACAGTAGATGTATGTTCAGAACTTCTTTCTACATTGAGTTCTATCGACAGTATTTTCTCAATTTTTTGTATTAATTTGTCAGTTGGCCTGCCCCCATTTTCAATTTTTTGGACGATGTTTAATCTTTCATTCATCTTTGATGCAAAAGTTCTCTGATCCCAACCCTTTTTCTTACGTCCTTCGATAATCCTTTTGTGAAAGTCTGAGGCTAATTCCTTTTCCTTTTTAGCCATAATATCCTTTCCAGCAATTCCTCTACTAGTAACAGTATTCTTCTTTTTAGAAATCATTTTTGTAAACTTTGGCGATAATTCAACTACTTGTAGATTCATTGATTCAATACATCTTCCACAAGCATCTACTTGGATGCCCGCAGTGCGTGCTTTTCTGGTGGAAACTTTCTCCTTACCACACAGTTCGCAAGATGACATGAAACTGCGAGCATAGTGTGATACAAGACTGCTTCGGGTAATAAGCGTCAAATGTATAATGCATTAGGTAGTCTTATGACGAGTCGCGCCGGTTCACCACCTAAAGATAAAACAACTACTGATATTGGCAGCGACTCTATATCAAAAAAGACTCTCAGTGAACTGAAAGAACAGTATGCTTTATTATCTGAAGATGCTAAACAACTAATGACTGAAAAAATGTTTTTGGAAAATGAATTAAGCCAATTGAAAAAGAGAGTTAATAGATTAGATGAAGAGATTAGAAGTTTACGAACTCCACCATATATCATTGGCAATATTCAAGATGTCATTGGGGAAAAAGTAGTTGTTAGGAGTTCAAACGGCACTATATTCTTGGTATCAAAAAATCCTAGGATAGATAATTCAAAGATTCTTCCAGGAGTACGTGTTTCCATGAATCAAGATACTCTGGCTGTAATAGATATACTCGATGATGCATTTGATCCATTGGTCTCTGGAGCAGAAATAATAGAAAAACCGAATATTAAATATTCAGATTTAGGGGGACTTGATGAGCAAATTAAAGAAATTAGGGATGCCATTGAACTTTCACTTGAAAAACCAGAATCTTTCGAGAAATTCGGTATTCAACCACCTAAAGGAGTGTTACTTACAGGCCCTCCTGGAACTGGAAAAACTATGCTTGCCAAAGCTGTAGCTAGTCATACAAATGCTACATTTCTTGGTTTGGTAGGCTCAGAACTCGCTCAGAAATATATTGGAGAAGGTGGTAGAATGGTTCGTGAATTATTTTCTCTAGCCAGAAAGAAGTCTCCATGTATTATCTTCATTGATGAAATTGATGCTATTGGCTCTAAAAGACTCGATTCTTCTACTTCAGGAGATAGGGAAGTTCAACGAACATTAATGCAACTTCTATCAGAATTAGATGGGTTTGACTCTCTCGAAAATGTCAAAGTTATTGCTGCAACTAATCGTCCTGAATTATTGGATAAAGCGTTACTTAGACCTGGTCGGTTCGACAAAATTGTTGAGATTCCATTGCCAAATATTGAGGGGCGAGAGGCTATATTCAAGGTACATGCTAAAAAAATGCCATTGGATAAGGGAGTTGACTTCTCTAAATTAGCTTTAGTCACTGAAGGATACAGTGGAGCAGAAATTAAAGCAATTACAATTGATGTAGGCATGAAGGCTATATCTGAAGGAGTTTCTAAGTGTAAAATGTCTCACTTCAAGGAAGCAATTTCATCTATAGATACAAAGAGAAAAGGGGTGAATAATAATGGCCCGGATCGTCTGTATGGCTAGGTGTTTGAATGAATAATATTCTAATTGAATGTGTGCCAAATATTAGTGAAGGAAGAAATTTAGATATTATAAATTCAATTGTTGATTCGGCTAGACAAGTTGAAGGAGTTAAAGTACTAGGATGTGAACCAGATTCTGATTACAATAGGACTGTAATCACAATTGCTGGCGACCCTGTTAGTGTTACAAAAGGAGCTTATGCAATTATACTAAAATCATTAGAATTGATAGATATGAGTAAACATTCTGGAAATCATCCTCGCATGGGTGCTGTTGATGTGTGTCCATTTGTTCCTTTATCGGACAATTCTATGAAACATTGTGTGAGTTCGGCAAAAGAATTATCCAAATTAATAGGTGAAAAAATTCCTCATTTTTTTTATGGGGACGTCGCCTCATCTGAAGAAAGGTCTTCTCTTTCCGTCTTAAGAAAGATGGAATACGAGGGCCTTGAATCCAGATTTAATGGTGGAGAATGGGCCAATGAGAATACTCGTATGCCAGATGTTTGGTCAGGTAAATGGGGAGAAAATGAACGTCGTTTTGGAGCAGTAGCTATAGGAGCAAGGAATATTCTTGTAGCTTACAACGTAAATGTGAATGAAATTGATGCTAAAGCTTCAAAGAT
>MDTA01103232.1_pt1 | contig 11085 bp, 12 predicted proteins | sample 811151 | NCBI WGS metagenome assembly MDTA01 (sample SAMN05326648, study PRJNA326480) | marine metagenome | isolation source: seawater | place: Indian Ocean: South | collected 2010 | reverse complement strand
GTGATTTGCCATCAAGCAAGCCTTTCTTTTTTCTAAAGCCTTTAAAATATTTTGGGACAATTCTTTGGTTCCAAAAGTTGCATACTCTGCACATTTAATGTCGTCTCCTCCCATTAGTGCAATCATATAGTGAAATGGTGGAATGGATTTACGGTGTGTGGATATTGCTGTTGCATGAGCAGAATGAGTATGAACAATTGCTTTTGCCTCAGGTTTTTTTCTATAAATATCTTGATGAAATCTCCACTCCGACGATGGATTTAACCCTGAATTCGCAATCTTTAAATAATCATACTCTGTCTTCAAAGACATAAAAACAATGTCTGTTAACTTGAGTTTTTCATATTTAATACCTGATGGAGTTATGTAAAAGCCTTCATCATCATCTATTTTAGCTCTTACAGATAAATTGCCAGATCTCAGTGGAGAAAGATTTGTAGAATTTAACTTAAGAGAATAATCTATGACTTGTTGTTTTAAATCTTCATTCATCTTACTTATTAAATAATTTTTTAAGTCCAGAAGAAGATGCTTTGCATACTCCTTTTTCAGTTATTAAAGCAGTAACATATTTTGCGGGCGTTACATCAAATGCTAGATTCATTGCCTTGCTTTTTTTTGGATAAACTTGAATTTTTTTTATGTTACCGTTCTCATCCAAACCCTCGATATGTGATAATTCTTCAGAATTTCTTTCTTCAATTGGAATGTCTTTATAGTCTTTTAAATTCCAGTCAATTGTTGAGCTTGGTAAAGCTACATAGAAAGGAACCTTATTATCATGTGCGGCAAGAGCTTTTAGGTAAGTTCCAATTTTATTACAAACATCACCGTTAGATAAAGTTCTATCTGTTCCAACAATACACATATCTACCTCACCTCTTTGCATTAAAATACCACCAGTATTATCTGCAATAATAGTATTTTTAATACCTTCCTCATTTAATTCATAAGATGTTAGATTAGCACCTTGATTTCTTGGTCTTGTTTCATCGGCCCAAACATGAACTGGAATACCTTTTTTATGTGCATGATAAATTGGTGAAGTAGCTGTTCCCCAATTTATAGTTGCAAGCCATCCTGCATTACAATGAGTTAAAATATTAACTATACCTTTCTTTTGATTATAAATTTCTTCAATTATTTTTAATCCGTTTAATCCAATATTTTCACAAAATTTTATATCTTCTTCACAAATTTCATTTGCCTCATTTATTGCAATTTCGAGAACTTTATCACTGTTTACGCCAGATATTTTTCGCATCATTCTATCAATAGCCCATTTAAGATTAATTGCTGTAGGTCTCGAATTAATTAAATCCTGAGATGCTTTTTTAATAAATGTATGTTCATTATTTTCTAATATTGCTAATACAATTCCATATGCGGCTGTTGCTCCTATTAGTGGGGCCCCTCTTACCTCCATTGTTTTAATAGCATTAACTGTATCTTTAATATTTTTTAAATCCTTTATAATAAAATTATGTGGTAACTTAGTTTGATCAATAATTTTTACTATATTATTTTCAAACCAAATTGTACGATATTCTTTTCCCTCAATTTTCATTTATTTAAAACTCTACCAGCAATATTTATAAGTTTATCTTTTGTTTTTTGAGTCCTTTTTTCAGGCGCGGTTATAATTGCAACATCTAAACATTTGTTTGCTGGATCCTTTGGGTCAATATGATTTTCAAAGTTTTCTATTATATTTTTAATCATATTTTTAGCTTTAGCTGCATTTCCTAAAAGAACTTTTATAACTTGTTGAACATCAACATTTTCATGATCTGGGTGCCAACAATCATAATCAGTTACCATTGATACAGATGCATATCTTATTTCTGCTTCTCTAGCTAATTTTGCCTCTGGCATATTTGTCATTCCAATTACATCAGCTTTCCAAGATCTATATAAATTAGATTCTGCTAAAGTAGAAAATTGTGGACCTTCCATAACGATATAGGTTCCTCCTCTTTGGTAATCAATTTTTTCTTTTTTTATCGCATCTTCACAAGCGTTCATTAATCCGTTTGATGTAGGATGTGCCATTGATACATGTGCCACTATTTCATCATCAAAAAAAGTTTTGCTCCTCGCAAAAGTTCGATCGATAAATTGATCAACTATTACAAATTTTCCTGGAGGCAATTCTTCTTTTAAAGATCCTACAGCTGAAACGGATACTATATCTGTAACACCTAACTGTTTTAGGGCATCTATATTTGCTCTGAAATTAATTTTTGATGGAGATATAAAATGACCTTTGCCGTGTCTAGGAAGAAAATATACTTCCTTACCATTATAAATTGTTTTTAAAATTTTATCTGAGGGCTTACCCCATGAAGTAGAGATTTCAATAAATTCTCGTTTATTAAACTCTTCTACATCATACAATCCACTTCCTCCAATAATTGCTAATTTATTTTTTGTCATATATATAAATTAATATATAACCTAATAATTAATGAATTTAAAAGATTATATAAGATCTATACCTGACTATCCAAAGAAGGGAATTCTTTTTAGAGATATAACAACTTTGATTAAAGATGAAAAAGCATTTACCGAAACAGTAAATAGAATTGTTAAAATATTAACAAATTATAATTTTGATAAAATAGCGGCAATCGAATCAAGAGGTTTTGTTTTTGCCTCAGCTATTTCATACATATTGAAAAAACCTTTTATACTATTGAGAAAAAAAAATAAGTTACCCGCTGAAAGATATTCCGTTGATTTTGAGCTAGAGTATGGAACAGCAACAATAGAAATGCATAAAGACTCTATTTCTTCAGGAGAAAAGGTAGTTATAATTGACGATTTAATTGCGACCGGCGGTACAGCAGAAGCGGGAGCTAAAATCATTGAGATGGCAAAAGGATCCGTTGCTTTGTTTATTTTTGTAATAAATCTATTTGATCTTGGAGGATGTGATAAGTTAATAAAAAGTGGCTATAAAGTTGAAAATTTAATTGAATTTCCTGGTCATTAATCAAAAATATATTAACCATAATTATAACATTTTCTTCTATACTAGTAATATCTATTAGGATATTTAAAAAAAATGCAGACAATTCTTGTAACAGGTGGATTAGGATTTATAGGAAGTAATTTAATAAAAATATTAATCAAAAAAAAATATAAAGTAATTAATATTGATAAAGTTAGTTATTCTTCAAATTTTTATAACACTAAAAATTTTTCAAAATATAAATATTATAAATTTATTAGATGCAACCTAGAGGACAAAACAAAACTAAATAATATTATATTTAAATATAAACCGAGTGGAATATTTAATCTTGCAGCAGAGACTCATGTTGACAGATCGATAGATGATCCTTCACCGTTTATTAAAAGTAATATAGTTGGATTGTTTAATCTTTTAGAAGTTTTTAGAAAATATTTCAAAAAATATAAAAAAATAAAATTAATTCATATATCAACGGATGAAGTGTACGGAGATGTTTTAAAAGGCAGATCAAAAGAAACTGATCCTTATAGACCAAGCTCACCGTATGCTGCAAGCAAGGCATCATCTGACCATTTGGTCAGCTCATATATTAGAACATACAAAATTCCGGCGATAATAACTAATTGTTCAAATAATTATGGACCAAGACAACATCCTGAAAAACTTATACCCAAAATGATATATAATATTCTTAATAATAAACCATTACCTATTTATGGCAGAGGAATTAACTCAAGAGAATGGATATATGTCGATGATCATTGCCACGCATTAGAAAAAATATTTACAAAAGGCAAAATTGGTAATTTTTATAATATCGGATCCAATATAAATGTTAGCAATATATCTCTTACAAGAAAATTGTTAAAAATTATAAAATCAAAATATAAAATAGGTAAAAATGTCAAAATTAGATTTGTAAGTGATAGACCTGGACATGATTTGAGATATGCAATAAATAGCAATAAATTAAAAAAAAAATTAAATTGGCAAACTAAAATAAATTTAAACGAGGGATTAAAAAAAACATTTGATTGGTACTATAATAATCAAAAATATTATTTAAAATTGAAAACAAAAGATATTATAAAAAGATTAGGAAAAATATGATTAAAAAAGGCATTATACTTTCTGGAGGTATGGGTACTAGAATGAGTCCATTAACTAAAGCTGTAAACAAGCAATTACTTCCAATATATGATAAGCCTTTAATTTTTTATCCTTTATCAATATTAATGTTAGCTAATATTAAAGACATATTAATTATTGTTAATAGAGGTCAATTAAATCAATATAAAAAAATTCTTCCAGATGGAAAGAATTTAGGGATCAAAATAAATTATATTGAGCAAACTTACCCCAAGGGATTGCCTGATGCTTTTATTTTGGGTGAAAAATTTATAGGTAAAGAAAATGTATCGCTTATACTTGGTGATAACTTTTTTTATGGCCAATATCTAACTCAAAAATTATTAGATTGTACGAAATTAAAAAATGGTGCTAAAGTTTTATTACATAAGGTCTCAAAACCAGAATTATATGGAGTTGCAAAGGTCAATAAAAGAAATAAGATTCATAAAATTTCTGAAAAACCAAAAAAATATATTTCTGATCTTGCAATAACAGGTTTATATTTTTTTGATAATAAAGTTGTAAAATATGCAAAAGCTCTAAAACCCTCAAAAAGAGGCGAATTAGAAATTACAGATTTATTGAATAAATATAAAAAAAATAACAAACTTTTTGCTGATTATATTGGGAGAGGTGGCGCTTGGCTAGATACTGGTTCTATCGAAGATTTTTATAAAACGTCCTCGTTTGTGTCTGCTATTGAAAATAGACAAGGATTTAAAATAGCTTGCTTAGAGGAGATAGCATATTTAAAAAAATGGATAGGAAAAAAACAATTAAAAGATCAAATTAAATTTTATGGAAAGTGTGAATATTCAAAATATTTAGATAAAATTATAAAGAAATGAGAAACAAAAAAATTTATTATGGGAAAGCTGTTTATGATAGCAAAGAAATAAATGCTGTCTTGAGAGTGCTTAAAAATAACAGTTTAAATTTGATTGATGGACCGCATGTAAAAAAACTTGAAAAAGAAATTTGTAAAATCTTTGGAAAAAATTATGCTTTAATGGTTAACTCTGGATCTTCCGCTAATTTATTAGGTTTGTCTGCTTTAAATTTTAAAAAAGGATCTGAAATAATCACTCCAAACTTAACATTTTCTACAACTGTAGCTCCAATTTTTCAACTTGGTCTAGTCCCTAGATTTATTGGAGTAGAGAAAAATAAATTTGTGGCAGATGCAAATCAAATAAAAAGAGCAATAAATAAAAATACTGTAGCAATAATGATTCCAAACTTACTAGGAAATATTCCTGAGTGGTCAAAAATTTACAAGATAGCAAAAAAATATAAGTTAAAAATTATAGAAGATTCAGCTGACACTATAGGATATAAAATTGGTGGAAGGAATACTGGAAAACTTTCTGATATTGTTACTAATAGTTTCTATGCCTCACATATTATTAATGGAGCAGGAACAGGTGGTATTGTTTGTTTCAACGATTATAAACTTTATCAAAGAGCAAAACTATTAAGGGGATGGGGAAGATCCTCAGCTACATTTAATGAATCAGAAAATATAAATAAAAGATTTAATATTAAAATATCAGGAATAGATTATGATGCTAAATATGTTTTCTCAGAAGCAGGTTATAATTTTCTTCCATCTGAAATTTCTGCTGCATTTGCTCTAGAGCAACTCAAAAAACTTAAAAAAAATATTAAAATTAGAAATAAAAATTTTCTTATGCTTAAGAAATACTTTAAAAAATATTTGAATTATTTTGACTTACCAGAGGTAAATAAAAATGTAAAAACTCCCTGGCTAGCCTTTCCTCTTGTAATTAAAAATAATAATAAATTTAAAAGAAAAGATCTTCAAATTTATCTTGAAAAAAACAATATTCAAACAAGAACAATTTTTACTGGTAATATTTTAAAGCAACCAATAATCAAAAATAAGATTTTTAAAAAAATCTCTAATTCTGAAGATGTTGCTAATAACGTCATGAAGAACGGTCTTTTGATTGGATGTCATCAGGGATTAAAAAAAACTGATTTAAACTATATTTACAAAACTTTTGATAAATTTTTTAACACAATTTAATGAAAAAAATACGTACAAAATTTAAAGATTTATTTTTAGTAAAAGGTCAAACTCATTACGACAGTAGAGGTTTTTTCAGAGAATTAACTTATCAAAAAATGGTTCCAAAAAATATTGTATTTACAGTAATCTCTAGATCTAAAAAAAATATTTTAAGGGGACTTCATTTCCAAACAAAAAAACCACAAGGTAAATATTTATCAGTTTTAAAAGGAAAAATTTTTGATGTGGCAGTTGATCTAAGAAAAAATTCTAAAACCTATTTAAAATATTTTAGTTGTGAATTAAGTGAAAAAAACAATACAAGTATTTATATCCCACCTGGTTTCGCGCATGGTTTTTACTGTTATGACAAGGAAAATATAGTGCTTTATGGATCTACTAATTATAGACACAAAAATTCAGAGAAAGGAATAATTTGGAATGACAAAGATCTAAAGATCAAATGGCCACGAAAAAAACCAGAATTATCAAATAAAGATAAATCAAATCTTACTCTAAAGGAATATTTATCTAGTTATGCAAAATAGAAAATTGTTCTGTTTTGGAATTCATGATGAAGTTTTAAACAACATAAAAAAGTTAAATTATATACCAGTAGGTCTTGGCGAAAATACTGTTAGCGAAGGATGGTTGAAAGATAATAGCGGTGATAATATATCACATAAAAATAAATTTTATAGCGAGCTGACCTTTTATTATTGGCTATGGAAAAATAAATTTCATGAAATTTCACAAAATGAATGGATTGGATTTTGTCAATACAGACGTCATTGGAAAAAAAATAGAGATAAAAGTGAGAAAAATTATTTAATAGAAGATGAAGTTATTAAAGACATACCAAGTGAATGGTTTAACTATGAAACAATATTACCAACACCAATTAATGTTCAAGGATTGAAATTAATGAAAGTATTAAAATCTGGAAAATTGGCATTAATTAATAATCCAACAGCTATTTTAAAGAAAAATAGAAATATTAAATTTAATTTCGATATGATGCATGGGGTTGGTTCAATCGAAAAGGCAGTAGATTTGTTAGAAGATAAAGATAAAAATGATTTTAATCATTTTATAAATGTTAAAACATCGTTTAGTCCAGCAAATATGTTTTTCTGTAGGAATAAAGAAAAAATTGAAGAATTTTTTATAACATTATTTGCATGGTTAAATAGATGTGAAAATATATTTGGATTTGATCTTAAAGGTTATGGAAATGTAAGGATTTATGCTTTTTTATGTGAAAGATTTTTACCTTATTGGTTTAATAAATACACTAAGGTTTTGGAATGGCCAATTATTTTCCATGATTTAAGAAATGAAAGTATCAATGAAAAGTAATCTAATAGAATTTTTAGATCTAGGCTTTCAACCTTTAGCAAATAAATTTCTAAAAAAGACTGAATTAAGAAAAAAAGAAAAAAAATATAGATTAAAGGTTTGTTTTAATAAAAAAAATTATTTGGTAACGATCAAAAAACCAATTTCAAGTAATAAAATGTTTGATGATAAATATCCTTATAGATCGTCAATGTCAAAACTAGTATTAAATTCATTTAAGGAATTATCTAAAAAAATTAAAAAATCTTTAAAACCAAAAAAAATTTTAGAAATAGGTAGTAACGATGGATCATTTATGAGAAATTTTCATAAAAGTAAAATTGTTGGGATTGAACCATGCAAGAATGTTGAAAAAATAACGAGAAAAAATAGCTTTAACACTTTTCCCTTTTACTGGAATAATAAAACAGCAAGATATCTTTTAAAAAAGTTTAACAAATTTGATCTTATTTTTTCTGCAAATACAATAAGTCACATAGAGGATTTGAACCAAGTTTTTAAAAATATTAATTTGCTTTTAAGTGAAAATGGAACTTTGATAATAGAAGATCCTTCTTTATTATTATGCTTAAAAACTAATACTTACGATCAATTTTACAATGAACATATATATGTTTTTTCCACTGTTGGACTTCAGGAAATTTTAAAAAAAAATAATCTCGAAATATATAAAATTGAAAAAATAAATGTCCATGGTGGATCAAATAGATATTTTATCAAAAAAGTAGGCTCTAAGAGAAAAATTGAAAATTCATTTAAAAATCAAATTAAAGAAGAAATAAAATATGGATTAAAATCAATTAAAGCATATAAAAATTTTGCAAAAAGGGTTATTAATTCGAAAAAAAAATTATTAAAATTATTTAATAATTTGAAAAAATCACAATTCAAAATAATCGGCTATGGTGCAACAGCCAAATCAACAACAATATTAAATTATTGTAGAATTGATAGTAATTACATACATTATTTTTTAGATACTACTCCTGATAAACAAAACAAATTTACACCAGGGACTAAAATTAAAATTTATAAATATAATAAGTGCATACCTCATGATGTTGATTACGCTTTTTTAGGAGCTTGGAATTTTAAAGATGAAATATTTAAAAAAGAGGTTAAATATATAAGAAGGGGTGGTAAGTTCATTATTCATACACCATTTCCAAAAATTATATGAAAAAAATTATTTTTACAGGTGGTTCTGGTAGATTCGGTGAAGTTTTTAAAAAAACAAAAAATAAATTTAGAATTTTTTATCCAACCAAAAAAGAATTAAATATATTAAGTCTAAAATCGATTGAAGCATACATAAATAAAAAAAAACCAAATTATTTCATGCATGCTGCCGGACTATCTAGACCAATGTCTATTCACGATACAAACATTGAAAAAAGTATTTTATTAAACATTATCGGCACAGCAAACGTAGTTATTGCTTGCTCTAAATTTAACATAAAACTTATTTATTTCTCAACGGGATATGTTTATCCTGGCAATAAAGGAAATTACAAAGAAGAAGATTCTGTTAATCCGTTTAATAAATATGCCTGGTCAAAACTTGGTGGTGAGGCAAGTGTAAAATTATATAATAATTCATTAATACTAAGATTAATAATGTGTGAAAAACCTTTCAACCATAAGATTGCATATAAAGATATAAAAACTAACTTTATATTTCATGATGAGGTTGCAAAATATTTGCCAAGATTGCTAAATAAAAAAGGAATCATAAATATAGGTGGAAAAATTCAAACTATTTATAATTTTGCAAAAAAGTACAACCCAAATATAAAAAAAGCGAGCGGAAGACACTACTTCCCTCCTAATATTTCAATGGATATCAAAAAATTGAGAAAGATATTAAAAAATTAATATATTACTTTATTCTATACCAAGATTTTTTACCCATAATTGAATTCAAAATTCCAGACAATCTGTATTTATATATGATTTGTTTTTCTTTTTGATTTGTTATTGAATAAAAAATAACTCTTAAAAATGATCTCAAAAGTTTACCCAAAATTCTTCTAAATGAATAAATAAAACCATCATGTTTTTTATGATAGTAAAATTCTGACCACATTAAATGCCAGTTTCTAAATTTTTCAGCCTCAATTTTATTTTCTTTTTCACTTCCAATTGATCCTTTTTGACCAAGGTGTTCAACGATTAGTTTATTACTATTAAATACTATACCATTATATTTTTTTACTCTTCTACAAAGATCAGTTTCATCATAAAAGAAAAATATTTTTTCATCAAATAGGTAATCTGTTTTTAAATTTTGCAAATCTATTAACATAGAGCATCCAACTACCCAATCGACAGCTTTTAAACCATTTATATCGTAATTATCTTCCTTAAGTTTTTCAGTATTCTTATTATTAAAACCTCCATATGATAAATAATCATCATGGTTTGGGTACGAAGCTCCAATTATACTAAAATTTATTTTTGAGTTAATATGTTCTTTTAAGTTAGAAAAAAAGTTTTTAGGATAAACTGTATCTGGATTTGAAATAAACATATATCTAGTATTTACATTTTTATGACCTAAATTATTTCCTCCTCCATAACCAAGGTTAGTATCTGACAATATTACTGTGACATTACTAAATGTTTTTTCAATTTCTTCTTTTAATAAATTGTCATTATTATTTTCTACTAATATGACCTTAACGTCTTTGTTAATTGATTCTAGGCAGTTAGATAAAATTTTTTTATTTGTTTTAAATGTAACAATTACAACAGTTAGATCTTCAAAATTATTCATTGTTAATCAAAAATATCAAATATTTTATCATATTTAATAATATTCATATATAGATTATGATTATCAAAATAATCTTTAAATTTTAATTTACTAAAATCTTTAATATTCAAATCAAGTTTATTTTTATTTGGTCTTTTAAATATAATTCCTAAACCTTGGTCTGCAAAACAAGTATAAGTATCAATATCTTCTCTACAACGAGATTCAACAATTGCTTTCCAAACATCACCATTCCATTTATAAGTACACCTAGGTACCGCTTGATCAAATACTGTATTTGGCAAACAATCATGTAAAAGTATCACTCCATCCTTATTTAAAAATTTTAATGAGTTATCTATGTCTTTTTTAACTTGATTATAATGATGCAGTCCATCAATAAATATTATATCAAAAAATTTGTTATTATTTAAAAAAAATTCATCACTGGTTTTTTTTATTGTCCCGCCAGATACAGGGTCAACGCCAATTTTTTCTGTAATTAGAATTTTATTAAATAACTCATTAGAAAAACAGCCAATTTCAAGATAACTTTTGTATTTTTTCTCATCAATAATTTTTTGGATTATCTGTATTCTGTTCGGCTCTTGCTCAAAATTAAAACCAAGATTTCCTATATCCTTCTCCTTAAAAATCTTATGTATAATATATTTTAATTTAAGAATATTTCTACTTTGGAATAATCGATCTATTTTATTTTTTATATAAGACATGTCTTGGTAGCGGGAAGTGGGATCGAACCACTGACCTCGGGCTTATGAGTCCCGCGCTCTAACCAACTGAGCTACCCCGCCATTAAATAATTGTTTG
>MDTA01095206.1_pt1 | contig 11085 bp, 17 predicted proteins | sample 811151 | NCBI WGS metagenome assembly MDTA01 (sample SAMN05326648, study PRJNA326480) | marine metagenome | isolation source: seawater | place: Indian Ocean: South | collected 2010 | reverse complement strand
CATGGATAGATTTCCTTTCTGTGAGTTATCTAACTTCCGTATCAACGAGCCACTCTCTATACAATGGTATCCTAAGGGTGGTGGTTTTAAACTCTGGCATACAGAGAGATCAAACTGCCTACCAAGTAATGTTTATAGACACCTTGTCTTTATGACATACCTAAACGATGTCCCTGATGGTGGCACCGAGTGGTTTCATCAAGATAAGTATGTCCCCGCACAAAAAGGATACACAGTCATCTGGCCAGCAGATTGGACACACTTCCATAGAGGAAGGGTATCTGATACTAAGGAGAAGATGATTATCACAGGATGGTTTTCATTCCAATAAACAAATGTTAGACAGATCCGAATTACCTAGAGATCAAGCACATCTTGATTCGCAAAATGATAAGTGGAATAGAGGACTTGATCTCTTCATTGAGTCTCTCCACGAGCCAGACCCTAAACTTCGTGGGTGTGCTCACAATCAGAAATGTTTTAACGAGTTGATGTGGATCAGAGAGTATATGATTACACACGCTAACACTCTTCGTAGGTGACAATTATATAACTGTCCTTAGTAGGTCACAGTCTTGGTGTGATAACGTTAGAATACATATAGATTCACACACACCATGAAGGTAAAAGTAATTCTCGACAGATTCCCATACCGTTTTGCCGAGTGTGGCACACTAGAGATCAACGGTATGCCTGACTATCGCATTCTCAAATACAACGAGATCACCAAGACTTATTACACCATGTATAAGCTTGACAACTCGATCCAGTTGGACTATTGTATCGAAGATCCCGAATACACTAAGTGGTTAGACCCTGATCCTGAGGTCGCTGCCTATGGTGGACGTAGGGATGTTGTTGTATCACCTTATCAAGGAGCATGATGGCTTACGCTAATGAATTTCACGATGCTGTCGCTGCAGCGAAGACTGCCTTTAAGTGGGCACTAGATAACGACGTCGATGACCAGACCACTGGTGAGTTGTGGCGACATTATCTTGGTTTGAAGACAATCGCAGAGACACAGAAACCTGTGGAAAGTTTCCACATTGATTTTGATAACTACCCAGTTGCTGCAGGGGAAGTGCCTATTCAAGGAGCAGCAGGTGCGGATGTCATCACATTTGGGGGTTGACAGAAATTTAATCTTTCCTATATAATTATGTAACATAACTTAACAAACGTTATTCATGACAATTACTACTGAATCAGGCGGAAGGCAAAACATGTTTGCAAAGGAACCACCTATGCAAGTAATGGACGTATCCGTGACTCACAACGAAAGAGCGGAATTACTTAACGGTCGTCTAGCAATGCTAGGGATTGTATCAGCAGTAATTTCATACGCATTCTCTGGAAGCATCTTCTTTTTTGGTGCCTTCGGAATCTAACAACAACTAACCTTATAGGAGCAAACTCATGACCCCAGAAGCAGAAAGATTTAATGGATGGGCAGCAATGCTTGGTTTCGTAGCAGCAGTTGGTGCTTACACATTCACAGGACAAATCATTCCTGGTATCTTTTAATGACAAATACTAAATCAATCGAGCCACAGAAGAGAGTGGCAGAAACTTGGAATGGTAGACTAGCAATGCTTGGTCTAGTTGCAGCAGCAACAAGTGACATTCTAACTGGACATATGTTTTTCGGTATTTTCTAATGTCCGATCTCATGTCTAATTCATATCATGAGGTAATGGAAGTTTACAAAAGACCAATGTCAGTTAAATACATCCCATTTATTACATTCATGTTTGCCACAGGTCTAACAGCAACTGTTGGAATTCCTGTGTTTGCATGATACTATATAAAATAGCGTAACTAATAATTATGAATATCCCGAGTGTCGAATTTGTCTTCGTCCGTCAAAAAGATTGTAACGACAAAGCATTTGGTTTTGACAAAATAAACTCGGTGGATCTACTAGGTAAGGGTAAGCATGTAGTGTTTGCTCTGCCTGGTGCTTTCACTCCCACCTGCACCCAATTTCAACTCCCTTCCTACGAAGCATGTTATAACAACTTCAAAGAGGAAGGTGTAGATGAGGTTTGGTGTATTTCTGTTAACGATGGATTCGTAATGAATGCATGGCAGAGAGAGTTAGGTATTGAAAAGGTCAAGTTGATCCCTGATGGCAATGCTATGTGGACAGGACTTATGAATCAACTTGTCACCAAAAATGATAAGGGTTTTGGTCTCCGCTCATGGAGATACGCATGTGTCATTGAAGACGGTGTGATTACTAAACTTTTTGAAGAACCTGGTAAAGTAGATGACACGGATGAGGATCCCTATGAGGTATCCTATCCAGAGAATGTCGTCAACTGGATCAGGACTGGTGAAGAAATTTAAACTGGAAGTATGGAATGGTCAGGAGTGGATGTCACTTGTCCACTACCGTAACCTATCAAAAGCAAAAGCAAACTTTCTCTACTACCTAAGTCAACTCATGTGTGCTAAGATGAGTAGAGACATTAACCAAGTAGTAAGGATTGCAGAAGATGACTGACATCTCCTCCGACTGGCGATACAATGATGGAAACATGCATGCTCGCCAGTTTTGTTTGAACGCATTTATCTATGCTAAGATTCCCTTGAGTCGCGACGTCTATGAATTTTGTGCACTCTACATCAGTCAAGGGTTATTCCAAGAGCACTTGGAGAAGATGAAAAAAGGAGAGGGTTTTCATGAAGAGAAAATCCACAAGGAGATAATCAACTGCTATCACAAGTATGGGCAAGAATTTTTAGGTTTGCCTGACCCCTTGACAGAATAACCAAAAAGCCTATATACTAAGAAGCGTGTTGATCCCAACACCATGTAACGGTTTCGTTACATAACATCCCATTAACCGAGACCTATGGGGATGTAAAGCAAGTCTCTAATACCTGCCTCTGAGGGTGAGACAGGAATATTATACTCAGTGTTCCCTGCACTATTACTTAAACTCTCAATTAATGACTACTATCAACTCTGGCATTCGCCAACGTGGTGGACTCCTCTCTGGATGGGATGAGTTCTGTCAGTGGGTTACATCTACTAACAACAGACTTTATGTTGGTTGGTTTGGTGTGCTCATGATCCCATGCTTGCTCACTGCAGCAGCATGTTTCATCGTTGCATTTATTGCAGCCCCTCCCGTCGATATCGACGGTATTCGCGAACCTGTAGCAGGATCTCTACTCTATGGAAACAACATCATCTCAGGAGCAGTCGTCCCAAGCAGCAACGCAATCGGACTACACTTCTACCCAATCTGGGAAGCAGGAACAGTTGACGAATGGCTCTACAACGGAGGACCTTATCAACTCGTTATCTTCCACTTCCTTATCGGTATCTCAGCTTACATGGGACGCCAATGGGAACTTAGTTACAGACTAGGTATGCGACCTTGGATCTGTGTTGCTTACTCTGCACCAGTTGCAGCAGCAGCGTCAGTTTTCCTAGTATATCCTTTCGGTCAAGGATCTTTCTCTGATGGTATGCCTCTTGGCATCGCAGGTACATTCAACTTCATGTTTGTATTCCAAGCAGAGCACAACATTCTTATGCACCCATTCCATATGATTGGTGTTGCAGGTGTGTTTGGTGGATCTTTGTTTAGTGCAATGCACGGATCTCTTGTTACTTCTTCTCTTATTAGAGAAACTACTGAGCAAGAGTCTCAAAACTACGGTTACAAATTTGGACAAGAAGAAGAAACATACAACATCGTAGCTGCTCATGGTTACTTTGGTCGTCTTATCTTCCAGTATGCTTCTTTCAATAACTCTAGAAGTCTTCACTTCTTCCTTGCAGCATTCCCAGTTGTTTGTATCTGGATTACTGCTATGGGTATCTCTACTATGGCATTCAACTTGAATGGTTTCAACTTTAACCAGTCAGTTGTTGATGCAGGTGGTAAAGTTATTCCTACTTGGGGTGACATTCTTAACAGAGCAAACCTTGGTATGGAAGTAATGCACGAGCGTAATGCTCACAACTTCCCACTTGACCTCGCTGCTGCTGAGTCCGTGCCTGTTGCACTGACTGCACCTGCAATCGGTTAAGTTACACCTGAGGAGCACAAGGTCAAATGACTCAATTTCTACTAAAGAATGCAGGTTATCTACCCATCTTTGAATTCTTATTCTTTGTTGCTGTAGGTATCACTTTAGGACCAGTCCTAACTTAAACTAGGCATTTCTTTTTATTACGTCGGGGGCAGAAATGCCCCCTTTTTTTATAAATAATAGTAGAATTAGAGGGTAGGAAGATGAATCAAACTCATCTTTGTTATGAGTCCGACAACGGAAATGCTTATGAAAAACGTACTACCTTACAATCAACTAGAGGCATGGCATCCTTTTGAGCCTAACCAAAATCATCGCGAGGATGATTACTACGAGTGCTTGGTTGAGTGTACAGATACAAGGTCAGCGTGCAAACGAATCTGTAAGGAGGTGTTAGACTACTAGACCAATAAAATCTATCGTATCTTTTAAGAGACTTGCTTCCACAGGTCTCTTTTTTAGTGTTATAATTAGTAGGTACGGCGGAGTAAGAAATGAAAAAATTAATTGCAGCATTGACCGTTGGGATCGCACTAGGTGTCGCTACTTGTGCTTCAGCAGCACCTGTAAAAAGTGACTGGACAGGAGAGGATAGTATTACGAAGGGATGGTTTACATATGATGCGATGGGGTGTATGCTATTAAAGGAATGCAAAGAAGATATTACACAAGTAAAGAGTAGTGATGATATTAGAGACATGTTTCCCAATCAGAATTGGGATGTAGTGTCTGCAGAATTTGATGCCATTGTAAATGCATTTGATAAATTAGATATCAATGTATACGTTGCATCCCCCAGATACTTTCCTCCTGCTCACAGAGGTGTATACCACACGGTGAGCAACCATATGTATCTGAATGAGGCATGGGTTAGTCGTCCTCATATTTTGATGGCAGTCCTCAGGCATGAGGGTTGGCATGCTGCACAAGACTGTATGGCAGGGACGCTAGATAATACACTACTTGCTATTATCAAACCCGAAGAGGATGTGCCTGGTCTGTGGGCAGACATGGCAGCAAAAGCATACTACCAGAATCCTAAAGCGATCCCATGGGAGAAGGAGGCATTCTGGGCAGGTCATGAAGAGGGCATGACACAGGAAGCACTTGAAGTCTGTGCATCTGGCACTCCTATGTGGGAAGTATATCCACCCACTCCACTCACTAAGCAGTGGCTTATTGAAAACAATTACATTAAAGAATGAGTTATCTAGTCCACCCCTTACCTCCAAGAAAGGTATGGGTAAAGAAAGAGTATCTTTATGACCTAGAGAAGGGTCATGGAGAGATCACACCTGGTATTTGGATCTCAGTAAGAAGTATACAAGCGAAAGCATTATACTTTGAGACCCTACTAACTGATTACGGTGCACTGTTTGACAAGTTACCACTCAGTGCATTCGTATGGAAGGAAGATTATGATAAAGATAATCAACTACCACTAGATGTCCTAGAGTTGTGGGATTGTTTCGACTACAATATTACAGTGGTTGAGAAACCTATCCTTGGTCGCTGCTCTTTCTTTGGTAAAGATAGGAAGATGCATCCTGGTGAATATGAATTCACTATTGATACAGCACACCCTGACTTCTCTGTATTGGATACAAACTTTTCAGAGCATGATCCTGAGCATAAGACATTTAATATTATTGCACTGGACAATGGACAGTTTGCTGCACAACCTAACAATAGATGTCAATTCTTTGACAACAGTTTGGTAAACAATGATGCTCTACTACAACCTGACTTCAAAGTCTGCACACAAAACTATGCTGTAGAAACTCTACCTAAATGGTGGTCAGTTGGACACACAGATGAGTGGGCATACAAGACTATGGAAGAGGAAATAAATAACAAAGAAGATAACTAGTTGTAATGACAGCGGACCCAAGGTGTTATGGTGGAAGTTATTCACCACAGATACCTCAATTACAACCTAACGCACTCGACGCTGCCAACCCTAGGGATGTTACACAGTATATTCCTAGTGACCCAAGGCAAGCGGCTGGGACTCTGCAGCCTAGTGATCCCATCATTGGTGCTGATGGAAGATGCTACGGTCCGTTTAGACAGGAGTCACTCCAACCTAACCCGTTGGATGCATCTAATCCCGTCAGAATCACACTCGCCACACCACCGCCACCTCCTAGTAGTGGTGTGCCAACTTATGATGATCCTGCTGACAACCCTGCGAATAGATGTTACGGTCCTATTCCTATACCTAACAGTCCTGAGCGAGGCACGTCACCTGATCTACCTACACCCCCTCCACTTCCTCCATCTGATGAGGATATAGATCCTAGGGAAGTTATCAGACAGTTGGTTGGAAGATGTTATCCTCCTCTAGGACTTGATGATGGTGGGATTAGACAACCTGATATTGATCTACCTCCGTTTGATATACCTGATCTCAGGGTAGACCCACCGATCGATATGATCTGTGATATGTTTCCATACTTACCATTCTGTCCAGAGTGTGAGAAGTATGCTACAGATCCTAGTACGTGTGTAGAATTTCCTATTAAGATACCTACACCTGGCACAGGTATTCTTCCACCAACTATCGGTGGAGGAGGTAAAGACTGTGATAAAATATGGGAGTTGCAAAGAGATAATTTAGTTAAAGATATTGGTGATGGATACTGGGAGAGGACTGATACAAGAGAGCAATTCTATTGTCCACCTGAGCAGAAAAATGATGACTGGGGTAAGTGTGTAGAGGAAGCACTAGAGTGTTTGTTTAAACCATACATTGATGGTGCATGGCAACCACCTTCACAGGATTGTGTTACCTTCTACCCTAGAGGATATAACGGTAACATCAAGTCATTCTGTATTGCTAACTGCTATCCAGATAGAGTTGGTATCTATGAGTATGTGACACAGAAAGGTGCTGCTCTAGCATTTAAACCTTATGGTAGTGGTCTGCATAATCTATTAGGTGTGACCACAAACTATGATGGGTCATGGAATGGTAGTAAGATCGATAATCCTGGCGGTAATAAAATCTATACGTCTGCAGGTAACAGGACATACAGTGCTACTCTTGGTAGTGCTAACATCACTGTTAACGTTGAAGTATATAATGACAATGGTGAGTTTGATAGTAGATGGTATTGCACATACACTGGTGACCTACCTGCTGTAGGCACAGAAACCACAGCATCATTTACTGGTGACAGTGCTAGTTTTGATGTCACATTCATGGTGTTGGAAGGTAACAAGGCAGGCACTAATCATGACTATGGCACATCCTCTACACCTCCAACAGGATATACACTGACATCTAATCAACCTGTCTTCTACTTACATAAGAATAAGAAAGACGATAGATCAGTTGCAGTATACAAATACTATTCCAACTCTAGAAAAGATACTCTACTTACAATTAAACCAGGTGAGCCTGACACACCAGGCAATGGTGAGAGAGCAACCTTAAACGCAGGTGGGTATGGTTTCGTAGAAATTTTAGGATGGGCATATGAAGATGCTGCAGCCATGAATCCATACCTAGGTAAGAAAGAAAAGGCACAAGAATTACATAGGTATTATGACAAACTATTCTCTACAGCAGAAGTAAAATTCTCTGGTCAAAGTATTACAGTCTCTGGTAACTGTGACTTCACTATCGAGTGGTCATGGAAAGACTCTCCAAATATTGCAGGTGTGACATGTGATAGTTTTACTATTGACAACAAGACATTTGAGCGTCGAGGCACGAGAGGTAGTCAGACTGAAAGATTTACCAACATGTCAGCAGGCACTTACCCTATTACTTTCCAGAATCTACACTCTGCTAATAGTAATTTTGCTGATAGGATATACAATGACAATGAATCTGTCTGTCTTCTTGATGGACATGGAGACGATTGTAACGGGACGATTAGAATTTCACGGGTAGATAAAGCAAGCACTGGCAACATAGAAATGGATAATCATTTCTATTCTATTCGTAAGCAAACAATAGAAGAGCCACCTACCAAGGACTCTAACAAAAACTATTACCTAATTCCAAATGATGTAAACAACACCATCTTAATGAATATAGATGTGGAAAAAGGTAGGGCAGGGTATAGAAATACCTTGATGGCATACATTGAGACAGATGGTGTCCCACGATGGGCACAACTTTTGGTTGTGGATGCAACTAATGAGGCTGGTATGACACAGCATATGATACCTATCAACATCCTTCAACAATACAAGGGTGGCAACTTAGGATTCTTGCTTGTCTCTAATGGTGCTCAACTCAACAGTTATAACGTAGGTGATACATTTACAAACTTCTCTCAGTTGTCAGATGGATGGAGGATTGATGGTGTATCATCCTCAGAATCTAATTATGTTTTATTCTCTGATGAATCACTCAACCCAGAAGGATCTGTTAGTGACAGTAGAGACTACACAGTATGGAAAGGTGATCACTGGCAATGGTGGGAGGATCTAATCAGTGGTGACAGTGACTTTGATGATTGTAAATTCTGGCACGAAGTTGTATGGGCAGGTGGTGCTACAGCCTATGAGGGTATTGAATGTTATGTGTGGAGAGAGGACAAACCTCCATCTATAACTAAACCTCTACTTTCTAAGTCAGATTGTGATCCACGACTGTTTAAGAAATCATTTAAAGATGTCTTGTTGATGAGAAATGATTGTGGATCTGAGGTCATTGACGTCACAGGAGATAGTGGAGACATCTCATGTGGTAAATGTAATGGTGAGTATCTATTCCAAGTTAACAGGACACAGAAGAGTAAGATAGTAACCAAAGGTAAATTCTCTTTGCGTAGTCTTGGAGGTATTACTCAAGGTCTTGCAGGTGACTGCATGGTATTCATATTAAAACTTTGGAAAAACAATAACGTTCTTTGGGAGCAGAAGTTTAGAGCAGGAGCATGGCCAGAGATCGGACAGAAGTTACATGATGATGATTTCTTTGAGGTAGTTGAGGGTGACGTAATTAAATTCAAAGTCACAGAGATCAAACGAGGACCTACTAGTGGACAGATTACACCTAGGTTAGGCATCCTTGATGAAGATAATTATCTCTTTGAATCAACATTCAACCTCCGTCTACAGACACAACCAGGTGACGCTAGGTCAATTCCATACCCATCAACTATCAACCCAGAGGCAGAATCTTCTAAGGGTGTGGGTGGTGAGATCACAGGATTTGATATGTGCTACATGCACAACCTAGATGACAGAGGTAAAAACTCAGAGATTGAAGACTGGCAGAGATACTATACTGTTTGGGAGAATCAGCAAGCAGTAAACATGGATGCTAATAATCAGATCCATGACCATGATGATTACCCACGCTACACACACTGGACAGCAGATCAGGGAGGATCTAATAACCGTGCTGCTATGTCCTTCCGTGGATGGGATGGCAGTGATAGGAATGCATACATTGATACATATGGATTCAAAGAGAAAGATAAAGGACAACATTACAATCAACTTGTCACCAGAATGCTATTCAAAGATGGCAAGACAGGTCCTATCTACTTGGATGGCACTGGTGCACCCACTGCTGTAAAGAGACACGTCCAATCAGAGACACACTATGCAAGACTTGCAAAGTATTCTGACGATGGTTTCTCATGGTGGGATACCAAGATGAATAGTTTCGTAGCAACCAGTGACTTACAGTGGATGCTTGACAACCTCTACGATGGTATGCAACAGAATCCAGAAGTCCTTACAAACTATGAGATGGGATACTTTATCCAAGACTACTGGTTGATTCCAGAGGATGATGATAACGTAGAGGATCATGGCATCGGTGCTAACACTGCCAAGATTCGTGTTGGTATAACTTTCTGGGCAAAGAATGAAGGTTACAGCAACAAAGCAGGTCCTAAGCGAATTACAAATTTCTATGCTACAATAGAATTGCTCGAAGTCTTGGACTGGGGTGACGGATATGGAGAGGGTCAGGAATTTGAATTCTACTGGCCACCTAAGTATACTGATCGGATCATGGATTACTCCACCGATAATAATGTTGCACCATTTAGTCCTACCATCGCAGCACATAGATCCAGTGCTCCTAATTACAATCCACTAACTAAAGACATACCGTCAGAAATTAAGATTGGATACGAGCCATCTGGTCGAGGTTACAGAGATACAAAACGTCCTGTGTATGATGCATTCTACCAAGAGTCACATAACAAGGAGTCTATGTATTGGTTTATAGATAAGAAGGAATACCGTGATCGAGTCAGATTCAAAATCAGAGTTAACGGAGTACAGTAATGAATGGATTTGGTGACCAGCCAGGTCGTAAAAGACACAAGGACTGGGCAGACAAAACAATACAGAAGACAACTAAAGAGTTGAAACTTCTGCGTGAGGTCATCGAAAAGTATAAAGACGATCCCGATGGTCGTCATAAGATGCTTAAGAAGATGAAGAGGTATTGGAATAGCAATATCAATACCATCAAAGATCTTGATACAAAACCGTCAGGCAAAAACATTGTTGACGAATTGAGAGAAGTCCCCTATGATAAGATAGTGGAAGACTACCGAAAGGAAGTTGGACTAGACTCACCTAAAGAAAAGATGAGTGTCTCTGAAACAAGAGCAGCAGAAATTCGAGAGTATCTAGAAGGAGAATGAAGGTAGCAGTGATTGGCAGAGGTAGTGGTGGTTTAATTACCATCATGAATCTTTTGACCTACAACATTAAAGTTGATTGTTATTATGATCCCGACACCCAACAACTTCCTGTTGGTGAGTCAACCACACCTCAATTTGCATCACTGATAGAATGCACATTGGGTTTAACTATCGATGATCTTATTGCCCTAGGACTTGCGTCCTATAAGAAGGGCATTGAGTTTGTTGACTGGGGTAACTCAAAGCATTTCTATCATAGATTTCTACATGCAGATGCTATTCACTTTTACACTAAGACTCTTAACCCATTTCTTCAAGAGAATCTAGAGAAATATTGTAACGTTAAGTTTATTGGCAAACGTGTTACTGCACTCCAAGCATTGCAGAATGAATACGATTTTGT
>MDTA01046627.1_pt1 | contig 11085 bp, 8 predicted proteins | sample 811151 | NCBI WGS metagenome assembly MDTA01 (sample SAMN05326648, study PRJNA326480) | marine metagenome | isolation source: seawater | place: Indian Ocean: South | collected 2010 | reverse complement strand
TTCATCCGATTTCATCAGTTCGCCGCCGAAGGCGAAACAGTCGTCGGAAAGCTGCGCCACTATATTCCCCCCCGCAGGTGTTCGGGCGCCCCGCCGATCCGGTGGACGATGAAATCGGCGATCGCCGCCGTGTCATTGAGATCGATGACGGGGATATCCATTCCGTCGAGGCCGCCATCGCTGGCGATGGCAATAATGGATCGGTTAGTTCGGCAGATTGGATCGGTCTCGACAGCAGCGCGATACACTTCGATCTTCTGGTGCGGCCCGTCCTTGAAACCTTCCACCAGAACGACATCGGTCGGTGACATGCGTTTAAGCAGGCTGTCCAGGCCGGGTTCCGGGTCGTCAATGTTTTCGTGGAGCAACGCCCAGCGTCGCGCGGACGCTATCATCACCTCGGACGCGCCCGCGGCCCGGTGTTCGAAGGAATCTTTGCCAGGCTGATCGACATCGAACGTGTGATGGGCGTGCTTGACCGTGGAAACGCGAAATCCGCGCCGCCGCAGTTCCGGGATTAGCCGCACCACCAGATGGGTCTTCCCGCTGCCGCTCCAGCCCGTGATACCGAAAATATGAGGATTGGTTTTCATGGTTTACGGGGGCGTAGTCTTGGAGGCATCCATGTGACGAAGCCCGGTCTTCAGGTAGTCATAACCGGTGATCAGCGTCACCGCCGCGGCAATCCATAGTCCGACCTCTCCGATCAGGCGGACGGGAAAGGCGTCTGGCAGGGTGGGGTGGGCGGTATTGCCTACGATCAGAAAGCTGATCGCTACCATCTGTACGGTGGTTTTCCATTTGGCCAAGCGGCTCACCGGAAGCACCACCGAAATACCAGCCAAGTATTCCCGTAACCCAGACACCAGAATTTCGCGGCAAAGAATGATGACGGCGGCAATAATGGTCACGCCTGCGATCTGTCCAAATCCCACCATCATCAGCAGGGCTGAGGCCACTAGCAGTTTGTCGGCGATGGGATCCAGAAAGGTGCCGAACGCCGATAGCTGCGCCCGGGCCCTGGCGAAATATCCGTCGAAAAAATCGGTAATCGCGGCAAGCGCAAACAGGCCGCAGGCGATCCATTGACTAGTCGCGGATTCGAGGAAGAACAGGCCCACGAACAGCGGAATCACAGCCACCCGCGCTAGCGTAAGGATGTTGGGCAGTGTCAGAATCATCGCGGCACAGCTTTACCAGAAATAGCGGCCCAGCGGAAAGATTACTGACCCCCGTTGAAGTGGTCATATATTCGTTGAGCCACCGCACTGCTGATGCCGTCGACCGCTTCCAGGTCCATCAGTCCGGCGCGGGCAACGCTGGCAGCGGATCCGAAATGATTCAGCAGCGCGCGTTTGCGCTTAGCGCCGATTCCGGAAATCTCGTCGATTACGGACCGGCCAATATCTTTCGACCGGCGATTGCGATGGCTGCCGATGGCGAACCGGTGCGCTTCATCACGCAGGCGCTGCATGAAATAGAGGACTGGATCCTGCATCGGCAGAGTAAACGGCTGACGGGTGGGAACGTGGAACCTTTCGCGTCCTGCATCCCGGTCCGGTCCTTTGGCGATAGACGCGATCGGCTGGTCCGATATCCCAAGTTCTTCGAGAACTTCCATGGCCGCCGAAAGCTGGCCGGGGCCGCCGTCGATCAGCACCAGATCCGGCCATGTGCCGCTATTGCGTTCTGGGTCTTCCTTGAGCGCCCGGGCGAAACGCCGGGTAAGTACTTCGCGCATCATGGCGTAATCGTCGCCGGGGACTGTGTCGGGGTTTTTGATGTTGAACTTCCGATAGGCGTTTTTCTCAAAGCCTTCTTCGCTGGAAACGATCATCGCCCCCAACGCGTTGGTTCCGGAGATATGGGAATTGTCATAGACCTCAATCCGCCGGGGAGTGCCCTCGAGATCGAACAAATCGGCGACGCCTTCCAGCAGTTTTCGCTGGGTGGAACTTTCCGAAAGGCGCCGCGCATGGGCGTCGGCTGCGTTCTGGACGGCGTTTTCGACCAGATTCCGGCGCGACCCCCGCTGCGGGCGGGAAACGTCCACCTTCCGGTCAGCGCGCACCGTTAACGCCTCCGCCATCAAATCCTGACTGGGTAGCCGATGGCTGACCAGAACTAGTTTCGGCGGTTTCTTGTCGGAATAGAACTGGCCGATAAACGCTTCCAGAACCTCGTCTACCGGAATCGACTTGGCATGGTTGGGGAAATAGGTCCGGGTGCCATAATTCTGGCCCGCCCGGTAAAAGAAGACCTGCACGCACGTGGTGCCGCCGTCCTGATGGGCGGCGATGATATCCGCTTCTCCGATGGAGCCGACATTGATGTCCTGATGCGCCTGTATCTGCGTCAGGGCGCGGATGCGGTCCCGGTAAATCGCCGCGGATTCGTAATCCAGTGCATTGCTGGCTTCTTCCATACGTTTCGACATATCGCGCTGGACCTCTCGGCTGCGACCGCTCAGGAAAGCCCTGGCCTGATCCACGATATGGCTGTACTCGTCGGCCGAAATGTAATCCACGCAAGGAGCGACGCACCGCTTGATCTGGTACTGGAGGCAGGGCCGCGTGCGTCCGGAAAAAACGCTGTCGGAACAGCTTCGCAACGGAAACACTTTCTGCAGCGTGTTCAGGGTTCGGTTGACGGCCCCAGCGGACGCGAAGGGCCCGAAATATTCGCCATCTCGGTTCCGGGCGCCGCGGTGTTTCAGCAGTTGCGCCCATTCGGTGTCCTTACGCAGCAGGATGAAGGGAAAGGATTTGTCGTCGCGCAGCAGGACATTGTAGCGGGGGCGAAGCTGCTTGATCAGGTTGCTTTCCAGAAGCAGTGCTTCGACTTCGGTATGAGTACTGACGATTTCCAATTCTTCGGTGTGACCTACCATCACCCGGATGCGCTCCGGCAGGCCGCTGGGCCTGGTGTATGCGGTGACCCGGTTGCGCAGGTTTCGTGCCTTTCCCACATAGAGCGGTTGGCCCGTGGCGTCGATCATCCGGTAGACACCGGGACCGGTCGGCAATTGTTTCAGACGGGAGGCGATGAACTCCGCGCCGACCGATTTCGCCCCTGTATCTGCTCCATCGTTCATACGCCGATCATACCCGGATGGCCTGCAATCCGTTAACCATGCATCTTCACCCTCGAAACCGCTTCCTCGATTCGATTAACCCCGCTTATCCACGGATTCTGTGGATAATCCTGTCCAAAAGCCTCATAAACAATAATCCGGCTGATTGACATCTCGGCCTTTGCGGGGGCAGAGACGTCCGAAATTCGATCGTAACCCATTGATTATTAGTTATAAAAAATATCGACAAACTAAAAATTATTATTGAAACCTTATTGATCCATAAAGAACCAGTTTCAGGCCCCGCTGGGGCTGTATCCTGCACAAATCCTGGAAGTCTATCGATAGACAGGTTGTATTTTATTCTTCTGCTACTTGATCGTTACTGCGGCGGATTTCTATCCCGACGCTTGCGGCGTCTGCAAACACATCCAGTTTTTCTAAACGAACCTTCACGATGCTTACATCCGGTTCGGAAAGGCACAGCTCCGCCAGCCGTTCGGCCAGAGTTTCGACCAGGTTTACGTGGCCTGAAGTGGCGAGACGCCGAACCTTTAGAATAAGGCCTTCGTAACAGAGGACATTCGACAGTCGGTCCTCAATCGGATCGGCCGATTCGAATACCGTCAGGTCTAGATTGATGCGGACCCGCTGCGATCCGTCGCGCTCGTGCCTGTGCACGCCGATCAGACAGTCGAGCACTAGGTCTCTGACAAATACAAGGCGGGTGGTTCGGTCCGGCATGTGTCGGGTGGCAGGGTGCAAGGGTTCAACGGACATCTAGTTACCTTTGGCATTTTTCAGCGTCATAACCAGTCATTCCTCTATCGGCGGCGCATCGGGGTCGGGGAAATCCCAGCCCAGGTGCTGACCGCCATCGAGGGCGACCATCTGTCCCGTCATCGACGGCGTTGACAGGACAAACAGAACGCCCCGCGCAATTTCATCCGGGTCGGCACCGTGTCCTAGGGGCATCCGTTCCGCCTGGCGGTCGAATTGTTTCTGCGATTGGCGCGGACTTGGCAGAACCGGTCCCGGGCCGATGGCGTTTACCCGAATGCGCGGCGCCAGCGCCAGGGAAAGACCCTGTGTTGCCGACCACAACCCCGATTTGCTGATCGTATAAGACAGAAAATCCGGCGGAATGCTGACCACACGCTGATCCACGATGTTGATGATATTGCCCGTCATCCGGTCGGGTAGGGCGGCGGCAAACGCCTGTGACAGCCTGACGGGTGCCCACAGGTTTACGTCCATGTGCCTGTCCCAGGAATCGCGGGAGACCGTTTCCACACTGTCCCGTTCGAATACTGACGCATTGTTGACCAGGCACGAGACCGGGCCGCCGAGTTCAACCGCTTTCTCGACAAGTGAACCTGCCTGGGGGTCATCCGAGAGGTCCGCGGCAATTGGATATGCCTGATGGCCAGAATTGGCCAGTTCCTTTGCCAGGATATCGGCCTCCGCTTGCGACGATGCGTGATGGATACCTACTGTCCAACCGTCCTGTGCCAGCGCGGTGGCGATGGCACGGCCGATCCGGCGGGCGGCGCCGGTGACAAGGGCGTGTTTCGGAAATCCTTCATTCATGCCCGGAAAATGCGGCAACTATCCGCCGAGTTCAAGAGAGGGTGCGTACCGTGAGTCAGGGCATTGCGCCGCCGACGCCCAGGAACTGCGCAGCGACATAGACTAAGTAACCTATCACGAACGCCAACCCGACCGAGCGTACCATGCGAATGTTGCCCAACATGAACACCGTCAGCATCGCGGTCACGCCCAGAAGGACCCACAGATCGAAATCGACAATCTTGCCCAGGAAGGGCAAGGGAGCTAACAGGGCGGTGACACCGGTAATTCCGAACAGATTGAAGATGTTGCTGCCCAGCACATTGCCCACACAAAAGTCCGAATGCCCGCGATAGGCGGCAACGATGGACGTTGCGAGTTCTGGCAGGGAGGTTCCTATTGCGACAACGGTCAGTCCGATCACTTCTTCCGGGACGCCGAAATCCTTGGCGAGTCTGGTTGCCCCGGTCACCAGCCATTCGGCGCCGATAACGACCGCGAACAGGCCGGTCACGACGATGCCGCATATGCTGATCGTCCGGAGCGGGATGAGCTCTATTTCCTCGGTTTCCTCCCGATGCATTTCGGTGCCGGCGTCCTTCGTCTTATTGTCGTGCCAAACGCTGAAAGCGATATAGGCCGAGAGAACGGCCAGCATTACCGCACCCTGCCAGAGCACGATCAGCCCGGTCATGCCGAAGCCAATATAGATTAGGGTTCCACCTGCCATGGCCGCCGTGTCGCGGCGGACGACAGCCGGTTTAACGGTGATCGGCGCGATGATCGCGGCTGTGCCCATGATCAGCAGCATATTGGCGATATTACTGCCGATGACGTTGCCCACTGCCAGGCCGGGTGATCCGACAAGGGCAGCATTCACGCTAACCACCATTTCAGGCAACGACGTGCCGAAGCCGACGATGGTTAGACCTACCACCAGTGGCGATACGCCCAAACGCTGTGCCAGCGACACCGCGCCTCGCACGACCGCTTCTCCCCCAAAAAGGAGAAGAGCGAAACCGGCGATAATCAGGAAATAAGTCATTCAGTAAATGAAATACGCGGTTTTCCGCACTTATAAGGGACCGGACGAAACAGCTTCCTAACATGTGCCGGTAGGACGCGCCAGCAACCAGCCAACGCTTGTCCTTCGAGCGTTACCGCTATATCTGGGCGCTGTTAGCTAATTTTCCATACCGGCCTGAATCCCGGTCGGACAACGGACATACCCCGTTCAAACAGACGGATCAGCAGGACGCCCTTTCCTATAAGAAATACTGAAATTTCTGATCACCACCTTTGCGGGAATGACGATGGAGAGTGGTGCAGGTTACGTACCTGTTAAGGTCCCGGTTTTCGACCCTTCGTGGATTTACCTGGTTTGCGATTGCGGCCCTGGCGTTTGGCAGAATCTATGCGGGCCTGCAGGCGGCGGGGGCCGGTGGGGACGCCCAGTTCCATGTGTTCTAGGCGGTGTATTTCGTCGCGTAGACGGGCGGCTTCCTCGAATTCCAGGTTGGCGGCTGCGTCGCGCATGCGCTCGTCCAGATCTTTCAGGTATGTCTGCAGGTTGTGGCCGATAAGGTGTTCGTTGTCCTCGTCTCCGGTCTCCACGGTGAACGAATCCTGTGAATAGACGCTTTCCAGAATATCGGAGATTTCCTTTGTCACGCTTTCCGGCGTGATCCCGTTGGCTGCGTTCCAGGCCTGCTGCTTTTCGCGCCGCCGGTTGGTTTCATTGATCGCATAGTCCAGGGAACTTGTGATCTTGTCGGCATACAGGATGACCCTGCCTTCCACGTTCCGGGCCGCGCGGCCGATGGTCTGCACCAGTGAGGTTCGCGACCGCAGAAAGCCTTCCTTGTCGGCATCCAGGATCGCCACCAGCGCGCACTCGGGGATATCCAGGCCTTCGCGCAGCAGGTTAATCCCGACCAGCACATCGAACGCACCGAGGCGCAGGTCCCGGATTATCTCGATCCGTTCCAGTGTATCGATATCTGAATGTAGATAGCGCACACGAACACCCGCTTCTTGCATATATTCGGTCAGATCCTCGGCCATGCGCTTGGTCAGGGTGGCGACCAATGCGCGCTGATTCTTCAGCGCGCATTGGCGACATTCGTTCAGCAGATCATCGACCTGGTTTTCAACCGGGCGCACAATACACACCGGATCGATCAGCCCGGTCGGGCGGATCACCTGTTCGACGAAAACCCCACCCGTGCGTTCCAGTTCCCACGGTCCGGGCGTTGCGGACACGTAGACCGTCTGCGGGCGCATTACATCCCATTCTTCGAACTTCAGCGGCCGGTTATCGACGCAGGACGGCAGTCGGAAGCCGAATTCCGACAGGGTGGATTTGCGGTTGAAGTCGCCCCGAAACATGCCGCCGACCTGCGGCACGGTCACATGGGACTCGTCGACAATCAGAAGAGCGTCATCCGGAATATATTCGAACAGTGTCGGCGGCGGGTCGCCGGCTGCGCGGCCGGTCAGATAGCGAGAATAATTCTCAATACCCGAACAGTGGCCGGTGGTTTCTAGCATTTCCAGGTCGAAATTGGTGCGCTGTTCCAGGCGCTGGGCTTCCAGCAGTTTGTTGTTAGCTTCCAGCCCGGCCAGGCGTTCCTTAAGTTCCGTCTTGATCTCGCCAATGGCTTGCTGAACGGTCGGGCGCGGGGTGACGTAGTGGCTGTTGGCATAAATGGTGATGGTGTCTAGCTTCGCCGATTTTTCGCCGGTCAGCGTATCGAATTCGTGGATCTCCTCTATCTCGTCGCCGAAAAACGACAGGCGCCAGGCACGGTCTTCGTAATGCGCCGGGAATATTTCGACCGTGTCGCCGCGCACGCGGAAGGCGCCACGGATAAAGTTCTGGTCGTTACGCCGGTATTGCAGGGTGACAAACTGTTTCAGCAGATCGGTGATCTCAACCCGGTCGCCGGCCTTCAGCGGTATCGTCATCGACTGATAGGATTCCAGCGAGCCGATGCCATAGATGCAGGAAACGCTAGCCACGATGATCACGTCGCGCCGTTCCAGCAGCGCGCGCGTGGCAGCATGGCGCATGCGGTCGATCTGTTCATTGATGGACGCGTCCTTTTCGATATAGGTGTCCGATCGGGGCACATACGCCTCCGGCTGGTAGTAGTCGTAATAGGACACAAAATATTCTACCGCGTTATGCGGGAAGAACGCCTTCATTTCCCCATAAAGCTGGGCGGCCAGGGTCTTGTTCGGGGCCAGCACGATAGTTGGCCGGCCGATCGAATGGATGACGTGGGCCATGGTGAAGGTCTTGCCGGATCCGGTGACGCCCAGCAGCACCTGATCCTTTTCATCCTTGGCGATGCCCTCCAGCAGTTCGGCGATGGCCTGTGGCTGATCGCCCGCGGGAATGAAATCCGACACGATCTGGAACGGAATGCTGTCGTCCGGTTCGGGTCGGTTGGTCTTGCCAGCAAGAACGGTGTTCATAAGACTAATATGGCGCGGGGGAGGCTGTTATTCCAGTTAGCGTATCTATCGGATAGGCATGAGCGAGAAACCGTTGCGACCCCCCTGGTACGACCGAGTCGAAGGGAAAGCCGGTAACCAGCACCACTCCCCGTCGCCATTTTTGCGGCACTACCCACAGTTTCCGTATGTCCGCAAGGGTCAGACCGACACCTGATAGTACGGGGTTACCCGTCAGAACGCTGAATTTCGGCGCGGTCAGTTGTTGCCTGCGGATGGGGGGAGGCGTAGGTTGCGCCCGCCGTATTTCGAACCAAGCGGAAGCCAGATTCATGTCCATCGTCGCGCAGCGCCTGTCACGGATAAAACCGTCTCCCACCAACGTTCTGACCGGCAAGGTTGCCGAATTGAAACGCGTGGGGCGGGATATCATCGGTCTGGGCGCGGGCGAACCCGATTTCGACACTCCGGACAACATCAAGGCGGCTGGAAAGCAGGCCATCGACGACGGACTAACCAAGTACACACCCATTCCGGGAACCCAGGCGCTGCGCGAAGCTATCTGTGCAAAGTTCAAACGGGACAACAATCTGGAATACAATCCGGACCAGGTGATTGTTAGTTGCGGCGGCAAGCAGGTCATCTACAACGCCTTTATGGCTACCCTGGATCCCGGCGACGAGGTCATCGTGCCAGCGCCCTACTGGGTGTCCTATCCGGATATGGTGCTGCTGGCCGAGGGCACGCCCGTCTTCGTCGACGGGGTGGAGGCCAACCACTTCAAGATCACGGCCGAAGACCTGGAGGCCGCGATCACGCCGAAGACCAAGTGGGTGCTGCTGAATTCACCCAGCAACCCGACTGGCGCGGCCTACACACGGGATGAACTGAAGACGCTGACCGATGTTCTTATGCGACACGATCATGTCTGGGTGATGACCGACGACATGTACGAACACGTCGTTTATGACGGTTTTGAATTTTCCACCCCGGCACAGATCGAACCCGGCCTGTTCGACCGGACGTTGACCCTGAACGGCGTGTCAAAAGCCTATTCGATGACAGGTTGGCGGCTGGGATACGGCGCCGGGCCGATAGACCTGATCAAGGCGATGATCGTGGTGCAGTCGCAATCGTCGACGCATACGTCGTCGATTTCCCAGGCTGCGGCGGTCGAAGCGTTGAATGGCAGGCAGGATTTCATAGAACCGCATAACGAGATGTTCCGGGAACGGCGCGACCTTGTGGTGTCGATGCTGAACCAGGCCGATGGCATTTCCTGCCTTAAGCCGGAAGGGGCGTTCTATGTGTACCCGTCCTGTGCCGGTACACTGAGCAAAACCACGCCGGACGGCGCTAGAATCGAAAACGACTCCGATTTCTGCTCCTATTTGCTTGAATTCGAGGGCGTGGCTGTTGTGCCGGGCGTCGCGTTCGGCCTCGAACCCTATTTCCGAATTTCCTATGCCACGGCGACGGAACTGCTGGAAGATGCCTGCCACCGCATCCAGCGCGCCTGTGCGGCGTTAAAGTAGGCTAGCAGCGATTATGGAGAGATTCCCGCCCTCCCCGGAATGACACCTTGATTATGTGCCGTACCTCGCGGAAGCGGAGATCTTTATGCCGTCATTCGCTGGATCCTGGGCCCTAAATTCAACTCCCGCCTTCTTGTGCACTCCGTCCCAACCAATCCACAATACTATTGCGGATAACGCTAACGTCCGACAGCCTCCCATATGGTGTCGTGTGCGGCTACGGAATGAACACAACCACGTGAGCAGGACCCGCTGTGCGGCGTTCGCCGGACCTGACCTAAGGATTAGGCCTATACTTCTTGGAAGTCTTTTGTTTACGGTCGGCGTCATCCACCGCAAGGGAACGGTGAAGGAAAGCAATACGGTCGGTGATTCGTCCGACGCGGCCCTGGCCTGTTAGGTGAGCATCGAAGTAACTTCCCGATTAATTGATTGGGAACGTTTGGGCGGCCATTTATGTTTTTTGGATAATGCCCTTTGGAGACACACGCCATGTTGATTAGATCAAAACCCAATTGGGTACTGCCGGAATCGGCTGCCACCGACGAAACCTATTTCCTGAACCGGCGCGAACTCTGCAAGTCGATCGCCGCGGGATCGATCCTTGCGGCCGTGACCCCCATTGTCGGCGCGTCTCCCGCATTTGCGGCCAAAAGCGACGATCCCTCGGCGGGGCTGTATCCGGCGAATCGCAACGATGCGTACACGCTAGACCGCGACATCACCCCGGAAAAAATTACCACGACCTATAATAACTTCTACGAGTTTGGATCCCACAAGAATATCTGGCGTGCGGCGCAGAAATTAAATACTCGCCCCTGGGAAGTGACCATCGACGGCATGGTCGAAAAGGAACAGAAGGTAGATATCGACACGCTGCTGAAGGCGATGCCGCTGGAAGAACGCCTGTATCGCCATCGCTGTGTCGAGGCCTGGGCGATCGCCGTACCGTGGACTGGTTTCCCCATGAAGGCACTCATCGATTTTGCCAAACCCAGCGGCGGCGCCAAATACGTTGTCATGGAAACTTTCCACGACAAGAAAACAGCGCCCGGTCAGCGTCAGTTCTGGTATCCGTGGCCCTATCTGGAAGCGATCACGATCGAGGAAGCGGCCAACGAGCTGTCGATGATCGGTACTGGCGCCTATGGCAAGCCGATGCCCAAGCAGAACGGTGCTCCACTACGCCTGGTGGTGCCGTGGAAATACGGGTTCAAGCAGATCAAGTCGGTCGTTCGGTTCCATTTTACCGCCAACCGGCCCAAAAGTTTCTGGGAACAGATTCAGCCGCGCGAATATGGTTTCTGGGCCAACGTGAACCCAGAGGTCGATCACCCGCGCTGGAGCCAGGCGACCGAAAGGCTGCTCGGGACCGGCAAGCGAGTGCCGACGCTACTGTATAACGGCTATGCCGAACAGGTGGCCGGGCTATATGCCAATATGAAGGGT
>MDTA01199942.1_pt1 | contig 11086 bp, 15 predicted proteins | sample 811151 | NCBI WGS metagenome assembly MDTA01 (sample SAMN05326648, study PRJNA326480) | marine metagenome | isolation source: seawater | place: Indian Ocean: South | collected 2010 | reverse complement strand
GCCAAGTATAGTAATGAGCAATATATCAATAAGCAAATCGCATGGTCTTAGTTTATGTGTAATTTTTTATCATGAGTAATATTAACGCAAAAGATATAATCAATAATGCACGAAAAAGCAATTCTTTGAATCCTCAGGTTGAGGATTTGCCCACCTGGGATTTAGAGATGCCTTATTCTTACAAAACTGATTGCGCAAACCCTAATCTAGAGATTCAGAATTCTAGGTCTGTTTTAAATGTAGAGGTAAACTATAGCAATTTGAAAGATGAAAATAGTTGGGATTTCGTAAAAGAGCATAACGTGCATAAACAATTTGTTAGGGAGTTGCACACTTACGAATTGAATTTCGGTAAATTTGATGAAATCATTCATGGAGAGCACGATAAGAATGGCCCTTCTTATCTTTGCAAGAGAAATATAAACGGAACCTATGTTAAAACTACGGAGACTGAAATAAATGTAAAAGATTCCCTAGGAAATGTATCCACAGTCAAGTTCACAGAGAAATTAAAGGGGGATTTCAAGAGTTTCGATTTCGATTTTGAAACCTGTAATTTACCCAATGACACTTTATACAAAAAAACATTATGCTTTGTAAATGAAAAATTTATAAATTCAGATAACCCGTTTTTCCAGGAGGAGGACTCCGAAGATGAGCCTGCTTATATTCTATTTTTCAAAAAAGAAAGCTGCCTCGCTCACTTGTTCGCTGATCAAGAAAATATTAATGCGTACAAAGCTAGACCAAATTTCAATAATAAGCCTGACAGCAAGTGGACTTATTTTCTAATACAAGGATACCGAGATGGAGTACCTTTTTATGGGGCTAGAGCTATCGGTATGTTTAAAACTGGGGTTGACACCGCAGATTTAATTATAGATGACATTCGAAATATAAACAAAATAGATGCGGAATCCATCTCTAAGTTAAAGTTTACTGCAAATTCTAATGAAGCTTTAGGCTCTCATGAGCATGATTCCGTTGAAACCGTATATAGATTCGAGTCTATGGATCCATCTGTAGAGATTAACGGGCTAGAGGATATCGACTGCGAAAATTTACAAAATTATTCAATAAATTGTGTCAACAAGGAAGAAGGTTCTGATTCCTTGAGTGAAAAAACTAGGTGCGACATGATTCCTGGATTTATTTTAAATAATTAATGGATATAAAGGATATCTTCCTATATCCTCAAAGCAAGCTTGGAGAAATAGAATTCCCCGAAAGAAGTTTTTCCATAAAAAAGAGATGCTTTCTCAGGATTGAGAAAGCAAGGGAGCTATTTGAACTTGGCTGTGAGCTTAATAATTGTTTAAATTCAGAAAAAAAAGTTAAATTTTACTGCCATAAAATACTAAACTGTGAACTTGAGCTTTACATCGTAGAGAAAGATGGCTTTAAGATTCTGGCGGCAATACAGGGAGGGCAGAGACTTGTTGAGCATCACACGATAACTCCTGGGAAAGGGGGTGGTTTGAACTATATAAGATCCCACCTAAAGTCTGGAGCGCAAAAAGCAGATTCCTGTACATTAACTTCAAGAATCAAAAAAGAATCTAGCTGGAAAAAATATATATTTTCAGGGACAAAGGAAGACTTAACTTATAAAAATATTTTATATATATCTTATATTGATGCGGGCGATTTTAGATTTTTAATTTGTTCAAAGCCTGATCAAATAAATAATAAATTTCATAAAGTTATAACTTTAAAAAAAATTAAGCACCAGTCTTATATATCAGATTCATCCCTTGATGGAGCGGATGACTCCTTGTGCATGTATACATTTTCAGATCATTTGATAGGGTGCGAAGATATAAATGACGATCCCATAGTTACGTTCAGTGTACGGGGCGTGTATACTAAATAATGAAAGACATAGAAATTAAAAAAGAATTCCTTACTCAAGAAAACTATAACCAACTTTCTCAGAGCGTTAAAAAGATTCGTTCAGAAGGTTGTTCTGAGATAAAGACCCAGTCAATGTTTTACATTAACTGTGATCATAAAAAAGATATCAAAAAGCATTTCTCTAAATACGAGGGGTTTGAGGCTTACTTGGACCAGGTTATTCAGGACGAATATAACGTAGTTATTCATAATATCTTATTTCTTAAAAAAAATCAAAACGGAATAAGGAGGCATGTAAACAGCACGATATTTGATATATTAAAGAACTCAGAATTGGGAGATCTGGCCGAAAAATATATTGCTCCAGATTTTCAATCAATATTCTACCTTGATGTTCCTGCAGATCTTGAGTCTGGAAATTTAATTATCCATGAGTCAGATTCGTCTATTTCTGTGCCAGCAGAGAATAACAAATGCGTATTTATGTCTGGGGGATTAGAGCATGAGGTCACCGAAATAAAAACCGAAGGATTCAGGACCACACTTTTTACCGAGCAGTATAAAGTTGATCCAGCCGATTGGTTTATGATGAAAAAGTTAATGATTGACGAGGGCTCAATGTTCGAGATAGGGCTTGTGGATGAATCTTCTGATGATTACCAAAAAGGGGAATATCTAATGCCTTACGATAAATAATGATCGAAAAAGATTTTGAAGTTATTGATGATTTTCTAGATCAAGAGCTCCACCATGAGGTCTGCGAGGGAGTAAAAAGTTTATACGATTTATTTCTTGATAGCGATTTTAATGGAAATGAGTTTATTTCCCTGGGCACTCCAGAAAAACTTAGAGATAAAAATATGAAAACCATGCCTAGGTTTTTGAGGAAATATTTAGATAGAGTTATCGAAAAAGAAGCTTCTTTATTTTTTCAAAATGTTTTATATATAAGGCATATGAAATCTGGGATTCCGTGGCATGTAGATAGCCAAATCAAGGACAGGATTGAGGAATCTGGTTTATTTAAAAGGGTTTCTCAAATACAAGGCTCTGTTCCAGATATAGATCTCATATGTGTTTATTATCCTTTTGTGCCAAAAAGTCTTGAGGGAGGCACCTTTAAATTAAAAAGCCAAAACAAGGAATTTGAGATTGATATAGTACCGAATAGAATGATTCGAATAAAGGGGAGCGTTGAACATTGCACGAGCCCAATAAAAACAAAAGGTGAAGACTATAGAATTAGCATGGTAACCGAGCAAATTAAATTACCAAGTATTTTTGAGAGGATTATTGGTAAGAAAGATTTTCTCTATGACGGAATATTTGATGACGTGATAATTAAAGATTCTACAGGTCATTATCTAGATTGGAAAAAATCGGGTTCATACGAAAACGGGAAATATGTTGAGGGTTGACTCCTGTGGCAGTCGTTAATTCTCATAATGAATGGGATCCCCTTGAGGAAGTGATTCTTGGGGCTGGAATTCCTAATAATCTTCAATTGCTAGATTATACATTCAAGTTATTTTTTCACGATAATATATATGGCAAATATGAAAATATTATTTATGAAGGACCTGAAAACACAAGCCAGTACAATATAGATAAAAAGCATATAGAGGAGCACGAGGAAGATTTGGAGAATTTCGGGGAAACGCTCAAGTCTCTAGGGGTTAAAGTTAGAAGGCCAAAGGTGCCTAAAAAAATTTCCAAAGTAAAAACTCCGTTGTGGGAAAGTTCTGATCACGTTTGCTTGAATGTGCGAGATCTTACTTTAGTAATTGGGGATTTAATTATAGAAACCCCATCAACTTGCAGGTGGAGATATTTCGAGAATCACTATATTCAGCATTTATTTTTCGAATATTTCCAGAAAGGAGCCAAGTGGATAAAAGCTCCAACCCCATTAATGCTAGATAGCTCTTTTGACCTGAGCTATGTCGGGCGAACCCCTGGAGCTCTCGAATTTTATCAATCTCAAGTCAAGAAAAATCCCAATAACTTAGATATAGGTCTGGAGATGATGTTTGACGCAGCAAATTGCATGAGACTTGGTACTCATATAGTTTTCAATTCTTCGACGAAGAATAGCGATTTGGGGATTAAATGGCTAAGGGATCAGCTTGGGGAAAAATACACAGTTTGGGATGTAGAGCTCTGCGATAGCCATATAGACACCTCATTTGTCCCCTTGAGGCCAGGCTTAATGATGCTTGATCGACCAGAATTGCTATCGAGGCTACCAAAACAACTTCAATCTTGGGATGTAATTTACAATCCAAGAAGCTATGATAACCTCCCTTCGTACGAGGGGAATTATGTAGAAACTGCTTCTGACGCAATAGATATAAATTTATTAATGATTAATCCGAATTTAGCGATAGTTCAAGAGAGGAACTTCTCTGATCTTAGCGAGCTACTGAAACCTTATGATATTGAATGTATACCCGTAAGAATAAGGCATGATAGACTATTTGCAGGAGGGCATCATTGCACCACTTTAGATATAAGAAGGAGGGGCTCTTTGGAGAACTATTTCGATTGAAAATTAGACCCCGAATTTTAACATAAAGTGTGAAATGCTTATGGGAAAATGTTGATTTATTTGAGTCAATCGTATCAGAGTATTGCGGTAGTAAATATGGCGTTGCTGTGGACAGTTGTAGTAACGCAATATTTCTGTCTTTAAAATATATCGATCAAAAATACTGTATAGAGGTTCCGAAGAAAACTTATATATCTGTACCAATGCAGGTTATTCATGCGGGCTATAAGATAAAATTTAAAGATATTAGGTGGTCTGGAAGCTATAAGCTTAACCCATCTCCCGTAATAGATTCTGCTCAAAAATTTAGTGAAGGAATATATGAACCGTCAACTCTTCAGTGCCTATCTTTTCACGGAAAAAAAAGACTATCTATTGGTAGAGGGGGTATGATACTCACTGACGACAAAAAAGCCAGAGACTGGCTTCGCGCTGCTAGGTATGACGGGAGGTCTAGCATTTATTATAATCAAATAAATAAAACTGGCGTCCCTTCCTTGGGATGGCATATGTATATGACTCCCGAACAAGCTGTTCGGGGAATAGAACAATATTATAAAACTCCAAAAAAGAACGAAGATACTGGGGGTGATTCATCGTATTCAGTAGATCTATCTACCCTAGAGTGCTTCTCCGAAGGAATATCGTGCGAAAAATAATCATTCTAGGGTCTACTGGCTTGCTGGGATCATATATGTCTTCGTACTTATGTAATAATTTCGAGTGCACACTTCCCTGCAGAAACTTCGTGCAGGCAGAAAATTTTAATCAAAAAAACTTTGAGCAAATCGTAAATCCTTCTGATGTGGTAATAAATTGTATAGGAGTGTTGAAATATAATATTGCTAAATACGGTCAGCGATTTACGGAAAATATAAATTCCATTTTTCCCAGACAGCTATCCGAGGTGTGTGCTAGAAAAAAGGCAAGATTAATTCATTTCTCTTCTGACTGTGTGTTTTCAGGGAAAAAAGGTAAATATCTAGAAACTGATATATGTGATGCAAAAGATGTATACGCAAGAACAAAGTCCAAAGAACCAAAAGAGTGCTCCACAATCAGAACGTCGTTTATAGGGCTGAGCAGGAATCCATCCAATCAGTCTTTAGTAAATTTTCTTTTAACAAAAAAGGGGCAAGAAATAAAAGGCTTCAATAACTGCCTTTGGAATGGAGTCTGCTGCCTAGAGCTTGTCAAGATAGTAGAAAAGATTATTAATGATGACGTTTTTTGGAGTGGAGTCAGGAATGTTTACTCCGAACGCATTGTTAGTAAATATGAGTTATGTAAGATTATAAACGAGGTGTATAAATTGAATATAAGAATCACTCCATTTAGGGCCCTCGAAATCTCGGGATCTAATGTTCCTGAATCTGGATTCCTGGACAGATCTCTCTCATCAATCTTTGAAAATTTAAATAAAAAAGATTTGATTCAACAAGTAAAGGAGCAATTTAATTTTGATTTCAAGAGTATTGGTGTTCGGTAGTTCTGGGTTTATAGGCTCAAATACAATCCAGGGTCTCATAGACCAGGGTCATAGCGTTCTTGGTTGTGATATTAAGGAGCCTTGGAAGCCAGAAAGATTCAGCGACCATGATTTTCTGAAATGCGATGTTACTAATTATGGAGAATTGCAGAGCTTGATGTCTGATTATAGACCTCATTTTGTCTATAATTTTTCTGCTGTAATAAGACCTGTGGAGTGCGAGTTGAAAAGTCTAAATTCTTGTGATGTAAATATAAGAGGGTTATATAATATGCTGGAGTGCTGCAAGAATAGGTCGGAATTAAAAAGATTTATTTTTCCTAGCACAGTTCACATTTACCAGTCTGATTCTTTAAGCGAAGATGACCCAGTGGACCTCAAGAGTATACCTCATTTGTATCCTGCGACAAAGCTGATGGGGGAGCAGTTAATAAAAAGCTATAACTTGCTTTTCGGGATACCCTATACAATATTTAGGTACGGAGTCGCTTATGGAATTGGTGGTCATGATGACGGAGTGGTAGCTACTTTCATTGAAAATAATTTAAAATCAAAAACTTCAACTTTAAGAGGTAACAACAAAAGGAGCTTTTTAAATATTAAAGACCATGTGCGCGCGAATATACTAGCCCTCTCAAATGAAGCTAAAAATCAAACCTTCAACCTAGATGGGGGAGAAAAAATCAGCATGAGGGACTTGGTTTTGATGATAGAAGAAATTTCTAAAAATAAATCTAAAATTAAAGTCTTGCCTGCTAGGAAAAATGACTACGAAGGCGTAGATGTTTGCAACGAAAAAATCAAAAAAAAGCTAGGGTGGGAACAATCAATATCTTTAAGGGAGGGGATTAGCGAGCTAATTAAAATTCATAATGAAAAATAAATGGGTAGTGTGCACTTCATCAAATGATGATTATTTCCCGCATCTTTTATCTTTAATCAATTCTTTTGGTGAAAATAATGATGGTACATTCTTGGTAAGGGCTGTAAACATGTCTAAAGAAAATATTAATCGACTGAAGTCAATTCCTTATGTGCAAATAAGAGAAGATAACTTGAAGCTTTCTCGTAAGAAAGATATTCTCTCTAGGGGTGTTGACGGGCTTCACCCCAGAATGAATTCGTTAAGAACTAGGCTTTGCTCCGAGGATCATTGTTATTGCGCTCATAGTAAGTTTAAAAATGCAGCAGAGCTTCTGAGCGAGGGGTTTGAAAAAGTTTTAATTCTGGATGCAGACACAATAATAAGAAAAAATATAGACCCCCTTTTTGACATGGTCGATGATTGCGACCTGGCTATAGATTTTTCGAAGGTTGGGCGTGGGTGTATTCTCCCTGAAGGTCAATTATCATTCAAGGAGGGTTTGATGCTTATTAAAAATACAGAGATATGTAGAATTTTCTTTAAAAAAATAAACTTAAGGCTAGATCAATTAAGGCGGTCAAGGTCTAGTTTGTATGACATAGACTCAGATCATGTACTCATGGCTCATTTTTTTGAAAAAATAAAAAACAAGATAAGAATCAAGAAAATCCCAAAGACCTATAAGGACACGGATTTCAAGGACGAGTCTCATATGTGGTCCGGAAAGGGAGATAGGAAGACCTCTAGCGAGAAATACGTTCAATTAAAAAATTATTATTTAAATTTATGAAAATTTTAGTATTAGGTGGCTCAGGTTTTATAGGCAGAAATTTAGTAAATTCCATAAGGGACGATTTCGATGTAACAATTCTCGATTCAGAAAATACAGATTTTGAGAAAAAAATAATCAAAGACGTCCGCGGCGTAGATTTCGATAGTTTAGTTAAGTCTTTTGATTTAGTCATAGATTTAATTGCTCTCGCTAACCCTAAGCTATATTTAGATAAACCTTTTGAAACTTTTGAGATATGCTTTATGGAAAATTATAGAGTGGCTCAAGCTTGCAGTAATCAAAAAAAGAGGTTGATCCAGTTTTCAACATCAGAAATTTACGGTGATCACGGATTTAGTCAGTCTAATTGGAGCGAAGATGACACCAGCTTCATAACTGGCCCAATAAGAGAATCTAGGTGGATATATTCCACCTCAAAACAAATGCTTGAGAGATTACTGTTTTCAATGGGAGAAAATGGTATGAATTATACAGTAATAAGGCCTTTTAATTTTATCGGGCACGACATAGATTATCTCCCGTCAATTAAGAGCGGATGTCCTCGGGTTTTTTGTCATTTTCTCGACGCAATAAAGTTTAACAAAAGAATAAAATTAGTTAACGGAGGAGAGCAAATGAGGGCGTATACTTTTATAGATGACGCTATAGATTGCATAATTAGAATTATTAATAATCCAGATTTGTGTTGCAGGCAAATATTCAATATAGGATCCCCTTCCAATGAGGTAAAAATAAAGGATTTAGCTGAAAAAATGTGCGATATTGCTTTAGATAATAAATGGGTGAATGAAAAACCTATTATCGAAAGCGTTTCTGGAGAAGAGTTTTACGGGCAAGGTTATGCGGATATATCCAGGAGAGTCCCCTGTATCAAAAAAGCATCGAATCTACTAGGGTGGACCCCAAAAACTAATCTAGATCAACTTTTAAAACAAAGTATGCAGCCATGGTTTATTTCGTAGAGAAAAAAAGGTTAAATAACTACCTATCTACCCCCGAAGATTATATGTATAATAAGTCCCTAGGGTTAGAAGCTTTGCAGAGATTGGAAGTTAATTATCCATTTTGGATTTTAGTTAATAGCGGAGTTGTTGGTGTGAAACTAATATCCCCGAGGGAAATCCCTCGCAAAAACTGCGATGATGTCATCGTGTTTTACGGGGGCCATGAGTCTATTGTTGACCCTAGAATTATGGAGTCAAAAGCTAAAAAAGTTCAAATTGTTACAGATACGCCAATAATAGACGGTTGCGATGCATATATAGCTTATGACCCTTCAGTGGTTGAGAGAGATTCTTCCAGAAAGTGGTTTCATGTGATGTATCCGCTGCCGGTTGGTATTAAGCGGTGCAATCCATCTTGGCCTCCTGAAAATATTTGCTGCATATCTCCAGAGTCAGCTTCAGTTAAAAAGCTAAAATATAAAAAAGAATATAATTTCATAGAAGATAGCTACTCGAACAAGGGAGATGAAGATGTATTTTTCCATATAAGAACCGACATAACAAAAAATTTAGTACATAAAGGCATTTCCAATCGAATGAAATTCCCAAGCCATAAAACCGCAAACCGATTATTTCAAGCTTGGTTTTGTGGGACCCCTTCGGTTTTATCAAGTAATCCAGCAATGGAGTACATCAGGGAGTCTGAGTATGATTTTTTAGAAGCTAAAGATTTGGAGTCCTTAAACTATCAAATCGAGAGGCTAAAGGAAGACAGGGATTTATTTTATAAAATAAAAAATAATTCAGACAAAAGGTCAGGGGAAAATTCTTACAGAAACATTGCCGATCAGTGGATTAAGCTAATCGAATATTTTAAAAAATGAAAGAAAAGATAAACATTTTCTATTCTATTGACCATAAGTTTTTAGAGCTTACCATGAATAGCATAAATTCAGTAAGACAATCCTTCGTTGATAAAAATTTTGAATTAGATTTTTATTTAGTATCTAAAGAGCCGTTGGCAAATATACCTAATTTTGTAAAAAATGTTGTCGTTGATTACTCTGTGTCAATTCCGCAGATGAGATTTATCTTTCCAGAGCATTGCCAGCTGGACAGGTTGATTTACTTGGATAGCGATACAATCTGTACTTGCTGCATATCTAAATTGTGGAAAGAGGATCTCGGCAGTAAGGTTATTGGTGCAGTGCACCACCGTTCTCCAACTCGAGGGCAGAAGGCGAATCAATACGACCCATGGTCTCTCGGAACTGCAAAAAGTTTTTTCGAATTCAAGGATGACGATTTTTTAAGCGGGAATCTCCCTTATTTCAACTCAGGGGTGATGGTTATTGATTGCAGGAAATGGAGGGATATGGAGATATCAAAGCTATGCGTGGACGCTAAAAGTCAATTTTGCAGATCAACTCAACCAAATAACGATGAACCAATTCTTAATCATGTACTAAGAAACAATTGGAAAAAGATCGATCAACTTTGGAATTTTCCGCCCAACAACTCTTGGAGGCGTTCAAGAATAATTCATATGTATGGAGTTTGCAGGCATGTGATCGGAAAACCTTCCCATAAAATGTTTAAGTAAAGGTGTAATTTACTGCATGATTTTGATAATAGAATCTTGCCTTAGTGAGCCTCCCAGCGAAATAGCATGCTTTCGGGACGTTACCTTATTTGGTAAATTATTTATTTTTGAAGATATATTGGTAGAGTGTAAACCTGGAACTCGTGCGATATACTGGAACTGGTTAAAGTCTTATGGCGCTCATGATTTTATATCTCAATTGGTTCTCGAAAGCGAAAAGCAAACGGGTTATACAATAAAAACAGTCCAGGGCGCAAATTACAGAACAGATCGCATTGACTATACCAATACTAGAGATATAATAGAAAGCTTAAGGAAAATTAAGCCGTAGTTTGACCGGAGATTTCTTTAAGTAGGTTGGAGAGTTCTTCGTCGCTCATTTGCTCAACTTGAGCTTTAGCTTGTTGGACTACTTGATGTCGAACTAAATTAGCCAGCTCATTAAATGGAATTAAAGATAGAGCTTCTCCAGTGTTCACATTGCTAAGCATATTTTTTACAAAATGGTTGACTGCGATTTGCTGGTCCTTCGTGAGTTCCGAATCTTTTTCTTGGTCTAATGCTGCGGTTGACATTTTATGTGAGCGTTTCGTTAAACTCTTTAGCTTCCGCAAGAATTTCCGAAAGTTGTTCGTCTGTCATTTGCTCGACTTCTGCCGTAGCTTGAGAGACGACTTGCTGCTGAACCAATTGAAGAAGCTGATTAAGTGTTACCACAGACAGGGCTTCTGAAAGCCTGACATTGTTCAAAAACTTGTTTGCCATAAAATTAACTGCATTCGATTGCTCTGGCGTCAATTCTACGGCATTATCCGTAGCCTCTTCTACTGCTTGCTCGGCGACTTTATCTACTGCTTCTTGGTCTGTTGTATTTTCTGTGCTCATGATATAATATGTTTAAAGATTGATTTTAAATTGATGGCTTGTGAATCGGTTTATTTAAGTCCTGTTTCGGTAGCATCTGAATATTATATTCTCCAAGTAGTAGTT
>MDTA01063497.1_pt1 | contig 11086 bp, 13 predicted proteins | sample 811151 | NCBI WGS metagenome assembly MDTA01 (sample SAMN05326648, study PRJNA326480) | marine metagenome | isolation source: seawater | place: Indian Ocean: South | collected 2010 | reverse complement strand
TTTCACTGCCTTATAGGCAGCGGAAAAACCACCCGGACTTGTGCCTGCTGCTCCCGATTCTTGAAAATTCTCCATATCCTTGGCTCCTTCGATGAAAGTCATATCAATGAAGCCAGTTAATCTTGCGCTAATTAATGCTCTTAGCTTTCTGATTTCACGAGGATCGCCACTCAGTTTTGGCATTTGTTCGTAAAAGGCTTTCGCTTTTTTTCGTTCCTTTGTTTCCTTCAGTCCCTTGAACAAAGCCATGATTACGCTAGCCTCGCTCTTAATTTTGTTGCTGTTTCGGTAAGAATTTGACTTACCCTTGACTCGGAGACAGAGATAACGTCAGCAATCTCTTTCAAAGTCAGTTCTTCAACGTAGTACAATGACAATATTAACTGAGAACGCTCGGGAAGACTGCCTATGAGATCTTTAAGTTCATCAAGTGTTTCCTTCTTCTCTAAAACGTTTGATGGCTCAGATGCCTCGTCATGCTGCTCTGGAACCAAATCTGGGCTCGCATCGGAGCTAACTGAGTCGCTTCCCTGAGCTATAAGCCTCTCTTTTTCATAAGTCTCGATATCTTTTCCTAGATAAACGGCGACTTCCGCGCTAGTAGGGGCTCTGCCGAGATGATTCGAAAGATGCGTTATTGCAGCGTTTTGTTCTCTTTTTATGTTAATTGTGGTTCGCGTCGCAGGAGAGAGTCGGCGGACTTCGTCAAGCATGGCTCCCCGAATCCGTGTTCTCGCAAACTGATCAAAAGTAACTCCCCTGCTATCATCGTAAGAACTTGACGCCTGCATAAGCCCTTCAAGTCCAGATTGCATTAAGTCTTCAACTTCAATATTAGCCGGTAGGCGGGTTTTTAGGTAAAGGGCTGTTCTTTTAACCAGAGAATAGTGCTCTGGTGTTAGCTTAAACTTTTCTTTATTTGCAATCTGAAGATACTGGTCTAAGGACATTTGTGAACCAGATTAATTAATTATTAAAACCCAATCTTAGAACAGCCGGACCATTTTGAATAGTCACGATAAATTATAACTTTTTCTCCACGGCCATTGAGATGTCAACGAAATTTTTCCATGATCTGCTATTGGGAAACGCCTGAGGCAATGGTTCTCTTTTTATTATTGACATTCGGATATCCGGATCTTCAAGTAAAGTTCCCAAAAATCCAATCGGCTCTCCCAAGAAGGACATACAAAGCCCGTTCATCTTTTCATAAAGCTTTCGGCCTGATTCACTATCTTTCGAACGGTTGGGTAGAAGAAAAGTCGATGCAATATTTTTTCTCTCCTTCTGCAGCTTTATTACTCCATAAGCGTCTGCAATCGACGAGGGTTCGTCCACCATTACTATTAAACACAAATCACAAGCGGCAAGCATCTCAGTATTCTGATGAGAGATACCTGCAGCGATATCAAATATCATGTAGTCATCAGAGCTTTGCTCGCGCAGATTTTCTATAAGATTTGCGATGCTAGGTGATGGCAGATTCGCGAGCGAGCTGTCCCCTGATGCGCCTGGAATCAGGTTCATCCCGCCGAAGCATGGAATCTTTACGTCCTCTAGCGTCGCTTCATTAAATAAAAAATCGGCGAGAGATAATTTTGGTGTAACCCCGAGAAACAGCTGAGCGTTCGCGAGGCCCATGTCCGCATCAAGTAGAGAAACTTTTCTTCCTAAACTCTGCAGAGCTAGCCCGATATTAACCGCCGTAGTAGTTTTTCCGACCCCGCCTTTTCCGCTAGCGACCCCAATGAATTGAACCACCTGATTCTCCTATTTATTTCCAAGGTCCGGTAGCAGTGCCATTTATTTTCGCTCCGCTGTCCGCTAGAGAGTTTAACGCAGAAGGCAGGTTAGAGCATAGGTCTAGACGGGTGAGGATTAAAGGAGGCAGTATTTTATGTGTTTCGGAAAAGAATTCCTCGCTGTTAAAGTTTTGATCCGCCCCACTGCAAATCATTACAGTACTTTCTTTCGCAAGCGGGTGTTCAAGTACCTCTTGCGTAAAGGTGTAATCAACCTCAATGAATATTCTATTGAAGCAGCCAGTCATTTTTTCAACTTTATCCAATATTGAAGGGTCCTCGGTAGCTAAATAACTATGCTTCCACTTTGATAAGACGGACATCAGGCTTTTGTCTGGATTGATGTTTCCTAGGGTTATTAATAGGACCTCTTCTTCCTGACGCATTTGATTTAGAAGTCGCTTTAATACGTCAGTTTTTCCCGACCCTGGTTTCCCCACTATAACGTTTACGCTCTGCCACTTATTGCACTCTTCGATAGGTGCTAGATCAAACCCACAAGACTCGATTTTTCTATCGATCTCAGTAATGTGAAGAGCTTTCTCTCTCTCTTTTTGTTCTTTAATCTCAAGCATCGCGCTTTTTATGTCAAGGATTTCAGTGTTCAGCTTTTCTATCACTGCCCACGGATTTTTCCCTTTCTCTCGTGAGCTTCTTTTTTCTATCTCCCGATTAGAATTTGCTTCTAGCGCGTGTCGGAAGGCCTCTGTCCTTCCTTTTTCTTTATTTTGTGTTCCGTTGATATCTTCGTTCTTACTCACCCCAACGATTACCTCAGTTTTATTCCCCACTTTATCTGAAGAAATTATAAGGGCTTCCTCTCCGTGTTCGCTCTTTATTTTCTCAAGCGCCGTTTTAGAATCAACTTCTAGGTATCTTTTTAGTTCCATTACTCTTCAACTCCGTTTTCTGATTTTTCTTCAAGTTCTATCGTTTGAATGATTTTTATTGATTGATCGTCGGGCACCTCTCTATATGACAAAACTTTTACCTCCTGACTTGCGCGTCTTAGTAGTTTGGCGAGCCAAGGTCGCAATATTGGTGAAACTACTAGGACTGCTTCTTTTTCTGTCTCTTCTAACTGTTTTATTGATTGAGAGATAGCTGAAAAAAAGCTTTCGGATAAGTTTGGTTCCAAAGCGACCTCATCGATACTTGTTGCAGATCGAACAAGATCTGAGAGCAATTGCTCTAAGCCGGGGTCTAAGGTAAGCACCTCCAGGGTCACTTGCTCTTGGCTTGCCTCTTGAACAATTAGTCGACCCAACCGAATTCTGACCATTGCTGTAAGTGCCTCAGGATCTTTTGTGTTAGCTACGCCCTCTGAGACCGTTTCTAGTAATGTCCTCATATCGCGCAGCGGAACGCCTTCAGCTAGAAGGTTCTGTAAAATCTTTACAAATGAGCTGAGAGGCAACTGTTCTGGGATAAGTTCCTCAAGCATTTTCGGAGATTGTTCCCCTATTCGATCCAACATCTCTTGGGCAATGTCAAACGTCATGAATTCGTCAGCGTTTGCTCTCAGAATCGAATTCAGATGGGTAGCTATAACTGTGCTAGGGTCAACAACGGTATAACCTACTGCTTGCGCATATTCTTTGTCTCCCTCGTTTATCCATACGGCCTCTAAACCAAACGCGGGGTCTTGGGTTTTTATTCCATCCACTTCCTCAAGAACTTGCCCTGGATTGATTGCCAGTTCTTTCCCCATCTCTATTTGTCCGGAGCCTCGTGATGATCCATTTAAGACAATCTTGTAATTGTTAGGAGCGCTGTCTAAGTTGTCCCGAATCCTTATAGTGGGGAGTAAGAACCCGAAATCTGAGGATAATTTCTTCCTAATTCCTTTTGTTCTTTGCAGAAGTTTGCCATCGTGGCTCTCGTCTATCAGGGGGATAAGTCCGTAGCCCAGCTCGATGCCGATCACATCTACCTGGCCTGCGTCATCCCAATCCAGATCAAGAACCTCTTTTGAAGTTTCCTGAACGAGTTCATCTCTCGCATCCTGTTCTATTTTTTTGACACCCATCTTTTTCAAGGCGTACGATAAGCCGATTGCTGAAAGGCCCAAACTCAGAAAAACCGCATTCGGCATTCCGGGAATTAATCCGAGCAACGTAAGTGTGCCCCCAGCAAGCCCAAATGCGAGAGGGTTGCCTAGCTGTTTAGTCGCTTGTTCGGGTGCGGACTCGTCCGTGGTAACTCGTGCAACTATAATAGCTGTCGCAAGCGACAATACGAGTGCAGGTATTGTTGCCACAAGTCCATCTCCGATCGTAAGCAAAATATATGCGCGCGTAGCCTCGTTGAATGACAGGTCTTGTTGAAGCATCCCAATAGTTAATCCGCCTACCAGATTAATCAACAGGATTAGGATCGCAGCAACAGCATCTCCTCGGACAAATTTTGACGCGCCGTCCATCGATCCGAAAAAATCTGATTCTTGGGCAACTTGTTCTCGTCTTTGTTTCGCGGTTTCTTGATCTATCACTCCAGCATTTAAGTCAGCATCGATGGCCATCTGCTTTCCTGGCAGCGCGTCCAGGGTGAAACGTGCGATTACTTCTGATATTCGCCCTGCGCCTTTGGTAATAACAATAAAATTTATGATCATTAGGATCGCGAAGACAATGAAACCAACCGCGTAGTTTCCACCTATGACAAACTGCCCAAAAGCCTCAATCACTTTTCCTGCTGCATCGCCTCCTTGATGCCCCTCTAAGAGGACTACCCGTGTTGAGGCAACGTTGAGACCCAGTCTTAGGACAGTTGCGAACAGAATCACCATAGGAAAGGATGAGAAGTCCATGGGGCTGGAGGTGTTTATGGCAACCATTATGATGAGTAGCGCTAAAATAATATTGAAAGTGAAGAAAATATCGAGCATAAAAGCAGGTAGTGGTAGCACAAGCAACGAAATCACCATGAGTACTGCGGCTGGGATAGCGAGAGATGTTGCCAACGTAAGTGCTGAACCACTTTTGAGAAAGTGTCGAAAATTCGTCAAAATATTGAGCGCAAAGTCCACTTTAATGCCTTATCGTCAATTAAATTCGTCAATCGCCTCTTAGAAGTGGCGGATTAACGATAAATTTGCAGGTTCTGTGCCAACCGTGAGCTTTCTTATCAATCGCAAGTTTTCATTAAAGAATTAAAAAAATTTACCGATTTCTTCCGTGTTGACATAAGGATCTCGAAGATGTGCCTGCGTAATTTTAAATTAGTGTTTTTAATGACTTCATTTGTTCTTGGTGGCTGTGTACAAAATTATGCTCCGTCAATACCCGATGGGTATTCTCAACCCATTTATGGGGTGGGCTACGCGGTAATCGAGGTGCAAAATGGTTCCTCCGTTGAAGAGAAACGACTTATGGCGGTGAAAGCCTCTAAGTTAGAGGCATATAAATCTCTAGTAGAGCAGCTGTACGGACAATATGTTGAGGTAAGCGGTCAAATGACAAATTCGAGAATTGGAGAAGAGATCTTTAGATCTAGGGTAGAGGGCATTATTTATGGAGCCCAGTTGGTCGAAATAAAGCCGATCGGCGAACACAGTTACGAGACTACTCTCAGGCTTGGTGGCGACGAAGTTGACGACATGATTGCGTTGACGCAGGCAAGTTCTTCTGCGACCTTTGATTAAGTCATTTTTTACCTCAAAGTAACAATAGAAATTGTGGCAGGAATAGAGGATGAAGTTCGAAAGTCAGTTAAAAAGCGGTCTATTTGCCGCATTATTTTTGCTTGCATCGATTCCTGCTATCGCGGAGCTCCAGCTTCCATCTCAGACTTTGGAGGAAATAAAGCAGTCTCTGATATATCAAGGAATGAATGAAAAAGGTTATTTTCGCTCAGTTGGTTTTATAAAATCTGGGAGAATGGAGAGTGAATCCACTGTTTATGTATCGAAGTTTTCTCCAGAGAACTTGTCAAATAATGAACGCCGCATTACTAAATTTAGTCCTTCAGCATGCAGAACAGCGCTAAAAAACTCCGATGGGGTGACAGATTCCAGCGATTCGTCATACACGGCAAGACCAACACCCAAAATAGGTTTTAATCATGTTAGTTTGCTTCCTGAAGGGGCTCCAGTGGAAATACAAAACATTGCTTCCGCTCTCGCAAGAATATATCGAGAATCTACAGAGGCCCTACCGAATATTGAAATTAGTGTGAAAATGAGCCCTCGCAGCAATTATGAGGGCTATTTCTTGAACACCTCGGCGGTACATAATGATACGAATCAATTTCAAATAATATCGACGGTGACACTCAGCGAAAAGGGTATAGGAAAAAGTCGAGTTCCTTTTGTTCGTTTATGGGATATGCCAAGCTATTTTCGGGGTTCCGTTGAGGTTTTAGCAAAAATCACTTTGTTAAAGGATCAACGATTTGTGGAAACCTGGACTTGGTCTGTTTCTCTTCCTCCGAAGAGTATGCCATGGACTGTGCCAGCTATGGTTTCAAAAATAAAGTCAATCATCGGAAGTAAAATCGCCGATACTCTAATTGATGTAAACTCTGTGGTGAGATGTTCGCCGGAGATTAAGCTCCAAGCGAGGGCGGTAAAGGACAAGTATGTTTTGAACGCTGGGAGTTCATCGGGCTTGAGTATTGGCGATTTATTTGTTCTCATTCCGAGCGCAGAAACTTTCAGAAATCGTGGTCTGCTAGCTGGAGCTGAGCTATCGATGCTCGTTGAGGTAGCAAAGCTTAATAGGACCGAATCAGAGTTGTTAGTGATAGAGGGGAAGGAAAACTCGATTGATGGTATTACTTTCTTAGCAAAATCGGTGGAAACTATCTAATGAAAAACTATCGTAAGGCGATTCTTGTTTTCTTTCTCGTTTTGGTTACTAGCTGTTCAAGCATTCCCTCTAGTACTCAATTTGACGAGTCGGCTGGTAATAAGTCCTCTGGGAGTGACGATACGCTCGAAGAGGTTTTGAAAGAAACGGGCTTTATTCAAGAAGAACAGCCTGAGCCGGTTGCAAAATTTGATCAGAAAGCACTAGAAAAAGCTCTCTCCAGAATGTTAGGCGATTTGAAGGAGCAGGCAGAACAAATTGCAAAGAACAGTGACTCGCTTTTGCTAGATGCAGATGGACGTTATGTTATAAAGCGGGGCGACAGTCTTTCAGAAATACTAGAAAAAATAGATAAGGGATCCAATATCAACTTGAATTTACTAAAAAGAGCTTTTGTTGCGGCTAATCCCAAAGCCTTTAAGAGATCTAATCCTAATTGGATGTATGCGAATGCGAAGCTTAGATTCCCAGAAGAAAAAGACTTTAGAAAAATACTTTTTCGCAACGAAAATGTAGAAGAGACAAAAACTGAACTAGAGGATCCTTACTCAGATTGGATTCGATTCCCAGCCAGATAGGAAGATGATCTCAGCGGACGCTATTAATCAACCCATTCGCGTCAACGCAGTTTACTCCGAGGGAGGAACCAGCGTTTATTCTCTGCGGCTTGAACCACCTGATGCCAGATCCCTGGGTTTGCGAGAGGGACAGGTAGTAAATGGACTTATTGCGTCTCGTCCAGATGGCAATGTCTTTATTACCAAATCAAATCGCCAAATCGCCTTGCCCCCAAATTTTCCTGCAACGTCAGGGCCAGCTAGTTTATCAGCATCAGCGATAAGCTCTGGTGCATTTTTGCTATCTCTTCAACAATCCGAGCGGCGGCCATCAACATCAAACCTCTCGATTGACCGCGTTCATCGGCTTTTGGGACGACCCTTACAAAGCGATGCTCTGCGTCAGTTAATTTCTTCAGCAACCAGGAGTGGCCGAGAATCAACCGGGCTTCAATTTCCCCCAGGTTTCTCACTCCTCACCTTAGGCGCTATGTTTCCCAATAAGACTATGGTTGAAGCCATAAAACAGTCTTTAATACAGAGCGGGCTTTACAACGAAGCCAACGCCTTGAAAGGCCAAAGTGACAGGATAAATTTAAAGAATTTGCTGTTGCAACTTAGGCGAGTCCAATTGAACAGAGGGGCAGACCTGACTCTAATTAATCAAGGTCTCGATGAGCTTGAATCATATCAACTTGATGCCCTTGGTGGTCAGATTAATCGAACGACGTCTTTGAATTGGTTGATTCCAGTTCTTGGAGAGTGGCCAATAGAAGTTTTTTTGGAAGAAAGGCAATCACCTGACGCTAAGGCGGAAAACGAAGAGAAAACAAATGAGTGGAAAGTAAGTCTGCGCGTTAATCTCTCTCAAGATAAGCATCTGGATATGACTCTGGTAGTGAAAGAGCAAACTGAAATAAGAATAAATATTTGGGTCCCGGTTCTAGAGATATACCAAATCGCATCGGAGAAAAAAGGGTGGCTGGACGAGGCGTTTTCCATGGCTGGGTTAGATTTAAAAGAATTAAATATTTTTCCGTCGGAGAGGCGTTCCGAACCTAATGCTATTAGTTACGGTGAAAAAGAGACTAAAGGTTCATCTGGGATATTGATTGATGTTTGAGAAAGCCGATAGGAAAGTAGCGGTTGCACTCCTCTACGACAGAATAAAGGCTCCGAAGGTGACAGCTAAAGGAAAAGATGCTTTGGCCGAGGAGATTATTTCCATTGCGGAAGAGGCTGGGGTTGCCATTTCAGAGGATCCCCTTCTAGCTGAGACGCTCTCTCAACTTGAGATAAACTCTGAAATTCCTGAGGAACTTTTTAGATCAGTAGCTATAGTGTTGGCTTGGGTGTACCGTCTACAGCAGAAAACGCCCTGGGATTAGGATAATTTCCCCAGTTTATTGTAGACATTGGTTTGCAGTTCGTTTCTATTGGTCAGAACGCTTATAAGATTTTTCGTAATTTCCATTTGTTTTTTGAGCAGGATATCGTTTCTAAGATGCTTATCTTTACATTCCTCAAGCTTGCCTCTTATTTCATCAAACAATACTAATTCTTCTTCTGATAAAGTGCTGGGGCCGACACTTTTCCACAATAGGTCCAGTTCTTCCATTTTCTCAACTTTTCGGACTTGAATCTTCTCAACGGATAAAAAATCTCTCCCAGATAAAAGTTCAAACTCCTCGTCCAATAACTTAAATAGACTTTTAGACAAAACCGAGAGCTGCTTTAAAGGGCTGATTTCCGATTCAGACATTAAATAATTTTAAAGTAGGCTTTCAAGATCAGCGAATTTCTCAGCGATTTTCGCATTGTCTATGGGATAATTCCCTGATTCAATCGCTGCTTTAAGTTCACGCACTCGCGCCTCATCGTAGGACGCTTTATCCTCGGCTCTCTTAACGGCTTCGCTTAGTTCAACATTTACCGATTCCCTAGCTCTGCCTGATTCTGGCATCGCACCTTTACCCGCATCCTCTACAGAACGTTTTGAATTGGTTGATGCAGTGTCTGATCTGCTCGTCTTAGACGAATTAATGCCGCCAATATTCTCTACCATTTTTTTGCCCCTTCCTTAAGGAGAATTATCCACAGTTACAATCGGACATTGTATAAGAAACTTTAGTTTTTTTTTAAAAAAAAGTAACTTATTGAATTATCAGAAATAATTTTCCTGGACACGGTAAAAACGGGAAACTTCTTGCCTTTTGTTGCGGAGATTTAAGCCCTTTTTTAATTTACCGAAATCGTCCCATAATCCACCACCGTACCTGAGACGATTAGGCTACTCTCAAGATTCTTAGCTTTTATTCGGCTTCCAAAATAACCGTCCGAGAGCGAGACACCCTTAGCGTCGATTGAAAAGTTTTCAGTTTTATAGATTAAGTTTACGGGCTCGTTTCTGCGGACAAGCTTTGCCTTCCTAAGATCACGTTCGCGCAGAACTTTTCCGACATCCATTCTTTTATTCGTGGTCATATATTCGAGCCCAGTCAATTTCTTAATGTAGTCGCTGGGAACTGCATGGTTAATTTTTTTAAGAACAAAACTAGATTCGTCAATCTGAACTCCTGCTGGGAGAGTTTTTTGTGCAACGAATGCGTTCACTGCTTTTTTAAGATCGTTTTTTAGAAGAAAGTCCCCTTTTATAACGTCTCGCTGGAGATAAAAACCTGTAAGGTCCTCTAGCTGTGAAATTGCGTTTGAAGGAATAGACCTATTTCCTCTCGCTGGATGTAGATCCTCTGATTTTAGTAGATAGCCTTTTTCATGACTTTTCTTAAAAACAAAAGCTATCTCACGTTCTGCTTCTGTCACCAGAACACTTTTTGGAATAATCACTTCGGAGATTGCTTTTGGTACCTTCAGAAACCGTCGCCATTCGTCATTGCAAGTCGCTTTTACCTGCCTTCTGTTTTTATTGGTGAACTCGAAAATAATTGGTTCTGAGCAGGTCAATTTTAAAAGCCCTCGGTCGAAGTTTTTTCTTTCTAAAGTTAGGTCTTCTTTTGCTTCCTTGGTCAGCCAACCTTCGTAATCAGTTATAAGGTCGCCTGCTATAGAATTTTGAAAAACACCGAGCAACAGCCAACCTGCAGCTAGAATACTTAAAGGGTGGGGGATTTGACTTTTTATATCTCTGAGACTGGTCATGCCTAAGGTTATTGCGCTTTGGAATTGGTCATTTCTGATCCTATCTCTTAAATTAAAAACATCAAGCTTATATATCGGTGATGTTTTGCCGAAATGATTTTCCGCTTCAAGGCCGATTGTTGCCGCTATCTAGCGAGACAAATTCGCTGTATCTCGTAAAAAAACTTTAAGTAATTGTTTTAGATAGAAAAAAAACCTCCTCAGAAAGTTGGCACGGCGATTGCTCATAGTCATTGCCGAAAAAAAAAGTGGTCCTATTCACTTAATCGGCAAAGAAATCGAAAACTTTAGTGAGTGATAAAAAAAAATGAAAATTTTTGACAATGTTTTTGGAGTACATGAAGCGGCGATGAAGCTGAGACAAGACCGCCTGGGTCTTCTCTCAGAGAATCTCGTAAATGCAGAGACTCCAAATTATAAAGCTAAAGACCTCGATTTCAGGAAAGCGATGAATGCAAGCTTGGCTAATTCGCGAGTTTCTTTAGAGCAAACACACGATGCTCACATGAAGCATAGCAGTCTTAGCAGTATAGGTGGAGCGGAAATTATTTATCGCAATCCAATGAACCCCGCGGCTGATGGTAACACTGTCGAGGCTCATTATGAGCAATCGGAGTTTGGTAAAGAAACGGCACGATATATGGCGACCGTTCAATTCATTGAAAATCGTATCGGCGGAATTCGTCGTGCGTTTAGAGGCGAATAAACAGAGCACAATTAAATAGGTAACGTTATGGCTTTAGTAATAAATACGAATGTT
>MDTA01046200.1_pt1 | contig 11086 bp, 7 predicted proteins | sample 811151 | NCBI WGS metagenome assembly MDTA01 (sample SAMN05326648, study PRJNA326480) | marine metagenome | isolation source: seawater | place: Indian Ocean: South | collected 2010 | reverse complement strand
GATCGTGTTCCAGTCTTCCATATTGAAAACTTCTTGAGCGGTTTCCACTTGGATAGGGTATCCCTTGCCAGGAATATAGGGAAGAGCGGTCATATCGCGCTTCAAACTGCCCGACTCTCCGATTTGTATTTGCTCTCTGGTGTCGCGTAGAAAAATGCCCGTATCGATCCTTCCCTCGCCAAACTTGAAATCGGCTTGGAAGACGAAATTCTGGTAGCTTTTCGCGGTTTGCAGGATATCGCCTTTTTGCTCCGGGTCGTTGACAGCGTGCAGGATCCCGTCCTTAACCTGCCAGCAGGCGGCATTCTTGTAATCCCAGCCGCTTAAGTCCTGTCCATTGAATATCGAATCCAAGCCGTCTTTATTAGAGGAGCAGCCGTTTATAAGGAATAGGAGTGCGGGGATAAGGATAGTAGGGATCTTCATATATAGGATTCTAAAGCGCTTTCAGTTCGAGAAGTACAGCGATTATCAATGTGTTTGATCCTTACCCGTCACTAGGTGAACATTTTTTTGCTGTCTACCAATGACGGAGGCGAATCTTGAAGTAGCACAGGCATCCTGCCTGTGGGCAGAGGTTGGGGTCACAGATTGCAAGCCTTTGCGACCTCGTTAAAATTAGCTAAAGAAGCGGTGTCGGTAGAAATTCCTAGACGCTGGAATCGGGGCCCTGTTGAATAGGACGTATTGAATTGAGTTCGAACCCGATTCCACATATCCGCAGATAATCGATCGCTAACCCCATGAATACACCCAAGAGAAAGACCAGCATCTTGATTACCGCGTTCTTTTTTTTGTCGTTGCTCCTTAGCGTGGGCGCTTCGGGGCAGAGCGGTGAATTAGACTACAATCGCGACGTGCGTCCGATCCTCTCCGATAACTGCTTTCGCTGCCACGGGCCCGATGCCGATAATCAGAAGTCGGAGTTTCGTCTGGATACACGCGAGAGGGCCATAGCGGATTTAGGGGGCTATGCGGGAATCGTCCCGGGAGATTTGGATGCTAGCGAGGCTCACCATCGTATTTGGGAAGATGAGGTTCTGGAAGATCGGATGCCGCCTCCGGAATCCAAATTGTCGCTCTCGGACGAGGAGAAACGTATCCTGGATCGCTGGATTGCCGAAGGGGCCCAGTATGATCAGCATTGGTCGTTCAAGCCAATTGCCCGGCCACAACTGCCGGAGCTTTCGCCTGCAGATCGCGCTTGGGCGTCTAACGAGATTGATCATTTCATTTTAGACCGATTGAAGGAAGAAGGGTTGGATCCATCTGATCGAGCCTCCAAAGCGACCCTCATTCGTCGGGTTAGTTTAGACCTGACCGGTTTGCCTCCAACACCGGAAGAAGTGGATGCCTTCCTCAATGACGAAAGCGAAGGAGCGTGGGAGCGCCTTGTGGACCGGTTGATAGGGTCGCCCCGTTACGGTGAACGCATGGCTTTGGTTTGGTTGGACGCGGCTCGCTACGCGGATTCAGGAGGCTATCAAAATGACATGCGCCGCAGTCAATGGCCCTGGAGGGATTGGGTGATCGATGCCTACAACGCCAACATGCCTTTTGATCGATTTACCATAGAGCAGCTCGCTGGAGACCTCCTTCCCAATCCGACTCGAGAGCAGCGCTTGGCGACTGCCTTTAATCGAAATCATCGTATCAACAATGAGGGCGGGATCGTGCCGGACGAGTTCATAGTCGAATACGTGGCCGATCGGGTGGAAACGACGTCAACGGTATGGCTGGGGCTGACCATGAACTGCTCCCGTTGCCACGATCACAAGTATGACCCCATCACTCAGAAGGATTTCTACAGCCTATTCGCATTCTTCAACAACATTGATGAACACGGTCAGGATGGAACCATCGCTCCCGCTCCGAACATGGATGTCTATACCGGCGGAACGGAAGTCGAACATCGGCGACTCAAAGATGCCCTGGATCTAGCCGTCAGGGACGTGAGAGAATTGCCGAAGAAACGGTATCAGAATTTTAATGACTGGCTAGCGAAGGCGTCTTTCGATCGGGCGGAGTCAATCGAAGGGCTGAAATCTCTGCCTTTGCCAACTTCGCACCTGACTTTCGATTCAGTAGAAGATGGAGCAATCATGGATGCTCGAGATTCCAATCGAAAAGGGATCCTTGTCGGCCGAACTGAAAAGGATCCGCGGATTGCGGCCGATACTGAATACGGTTCGGGAATCCGTCTAACTAGAACAGGATATGCTCGTCTAGACCAAGCCCATGGTAAAATTTTTGATTCGAGTGAACCGCGCACGTGGCTGACGCATATCCATGCCCCGAGAGCTTTCGCGGGTTCGGAAGGTCCTCTTTTGGCCATGGCTGAGAAAGATTCGCTTAAAGGGTACCGTATTATGCTTGAGGATACGGGTCCAAGGAAGGACTTTCGAGTATCATTCCAGTTAATGCTGAATCTGGACAAGGAACAGGGCATTGAAGTTGTGACAGGGCCTATAGTCGAACCAGACAAGCCGGTTCGTATCGGAGTATCCTGGGATGGAAGCCATAGAGCGAGCGGGGTAGGAATCTATGTAAATGGGGAAGCGGTGGAGACCACTGTCCTCTTGGATAACTTGGAATCGCCGACTACGAGCTCGTTGCCCCTTCTAATCGGAGCCAGGGCAGAAAAAGACGCTAGGGAATTTCTCCGAGATGCGACTTTGAACAATGGAATCATCGATGATGTCCAGATTTTCGATCGTGCGTTGAGCGATTCGGAGATTGCGGCTCTATCCTCTGCGGATCCGGTCGATTCGCTTCTAGCTCATTTGAGCCCATCTGCTCAAAAGGCTCTTGAAATCGAGTGGATTAGCCAGGATGGCGAGGGGAGGGGATTGCTTGAAGAATTAGCAGCCAAAGAACGCGAGTTGAATCTATTCGAATCGCAGCAGATCACTCGGGTCAGCGTCATGGAAGAGACACCGGATTTACGTCCGTCGTACATTTTAAAGCGAGGCGCTTATGATCAACCCGATACCAGCGAAGTGTTGGAGCCAAGATCACTAGAAGCTTTGCCGCCGATGAAGCCAAGTTTGCCAAGGAATCGACTGGGCTTAGCCAAATGGATCGTGGATCCGGAAAATCCACTTACAGCCCGCGTGGCTGTAAACCGCTACTGGCAAATGTATTTTGGGAAGGGCCTAGTGAAGACGGCCGAAGATTTCGGATCGCAGGGAGAGTCGCCGAGTCACCCTGAACTGCTCGATTGGATGGCGTCTGAATTCATTGAAAACGGCTGGGATATCAGAGCGATGCAAAAGATGATCGTAATGAGCTCCACATACCGCCAATCTTCGAGAGTTACCGATGAGTTGTTGGAAAAGGATCCCGAGAATCGACTGATCGCTCGCGGTCCGAGATACCGACTAAACGGTCAATCGATTCGGGACCAAGCGCTAGCGGTATCCGGACTGTTGGTAGAGCGTATAGGCGGACCACCAGTGATGCCCTATCAGCCCGAAGGCCTCTGGGACGAAGTAAGCGCCAAGGGGTATAAGTACATCGTGGGTGAAGATGATGATCTGTATCGGAGAAGCATGTACACCTTTTGGCGACGTACTGTGCCGCCCCCATCGATGATGAATTTCGACAACGCATCGCGAGAAGCCTGCTCAGTATTGACCGCCCGGACCAACACGCCTCTGCAAGCCCTCAATTTGATGAATGACGAGCAATTCGTGGAAGCCGCCCGCTCACTGGCCGAACGCATGTTGCGAGATGGCGGGAGTTCGCCAGACGAGCAAATTGCATACGGCCATAAGTTGGCACTCAGTAGAAATCCAGACCCCGATGTCTTGAATCTTCTTACGGATGGTTATCGGAACTATTTGGATACCTACGAATCGAATCCCGATCAAGCCAAGAAGCTGATCGAAGTGGGGGCCTCCTCCCCAAGTCACGAAATCGAGAGTACTAAACTCGCGGCCATGTCGGTAGTTGCCAACGTGTTACTGAACCTAGATGAAACCCTTACCAAGGAGTAGATCAAGCTGATGGACCCACTCACCGAATCTCAAGTTCTTATGAACCGTCGCCAGTTCTTCGGAAAGACAGCGACCGGTCTCGGAGCCGCGGCTCTCGGCAGTTTGCTTGGTCGAGAGCTGATGGCGGATGACTCCTTGGGCAAGTCGTTTCCCAATTTTCCTCCCAAAGCGAAACGCGTTATTTATCTATTCCAATCCGGAGCGCCTTCCCAGCTGGATCTTTTTGATTGGAAGCCGGAACTACGGGAGCGATTCGCGACGGATCTTCCGGACTCTATCCGCGGGGATCAGCGGGTTACCGGAATGACCGTCGGGCAAAAGCGATTTCCCATCGCCCCGACAATCTATAATTTCAAGAGGCACGGACAGAGTGGGGCTCTAGTCAGCGAACTCATGCCCAACATCGGACGCATCGCCGACAAGCTATGCTTTATTAAATCGATGTACACCGAGGCCATTAACCATGACCCGGCTATCACTTTTTTCCAAACCGGGTCGCAAATCGCCGGCCGCCCGAGCGTAGGATCTTGGCTTTCTTATGGCCTTGGCAGTATGAACGATAATCTTCCGGCCTTTGTTGCCATGGTATCGACTGGAACGGGGCGTCCAGGAGGCCAGCCGCTTTACGATCGACTTTGGGGCAGCGGTTTCTTGCCCACGACCCATCAGGGAATCCGCTTTCGCGGCATTGGTGACCCCGTCTTGTATCTAAAAAATCCATACGGCTTAGATCAGCCTACCCGCCGACGGATGCTGGATGATCTAAACGCCATCAATCAAAAAAAATACGAGGAATCCGGCGATCCTGAAGTGGCTACTCGCATCGCCCAATACGAACTTGCCTACCGCATGCAAACCTCTGTGCCGGAACTAACTGACCTTTCATCCGAGCCAGAATCCACCTTCGAGGCCTATGGGCCCGAATCCCGCAAGCGGGGCACCTTTGCGAGTAACTGCATCTTGGCGCGGCGACTTGTGGAGCGCGATGTACGCTTCGTGCAACTCTTCCACATGGGCTGGGACCAGCATAAGGTCTTGCCGAATCAGATACCGGGGCAATGCTACGATACGGATCAAGCATCAGCAGCTCTTATCGAAGACTTGGAAAGACGTGGACTATTGGAAGACACCCTCGTCATTTGGGGAGGGGAGTTCGGGCGCACGGTCTATTGCCAGGGAACTTTGACAGAGGACAACTACGGACGCGATCACCATCCGCGTTGCTTTACAATCTTCATGGCTGGAGCTGGAGTGAAACCAGGCATCACTCACGGCGAAACCGATGATTTTGGATACAATATTACCCAGGACCCGGTGCATGTACACGATTTGCATGCTACCATGCTGCACTTGCTGGGCATCGACCACAAACGCCTGACCTTCAAATTTCAGGGACGGCACTACCGGCTAACTGATGTGCACGGACACCTCATTCGAGAGATTATGGATTGATAGGATTGACTGTGGGAGTATCCGTTTTCGGCGACTACGGGCAGGACTCGCAATTTGGCTGTACCGTTGAAAATGCGCCCAAGCGGATGGTAGGGCTGCTTGCGTGCCTCGCTCGTAGTGCCGCAATTGCGTTACGAAGGCGGGTCCACAAGCAGCCGCGTTGGATGGTCAACAAACTAGGGATTCGGCCGGTTAGGGACAACCGGCCCTACCATTGCGAAGCGATGCGAAAATTAGGCAGGGCTGATTGCGTGTGTCTCGTTAGTGGCCTTGACGAAGGCTGAATCCCAATCAGCCGAACACAAACGCGGCCAATTGAGGACAATTTGGCCCTACCATCATCGACTGACTCACCACCTATTTCGAATCGATCAGTTCTCGCAGCAATTCCAAGGACTTGCGCCAGCCATCGGAGAGCATTTGCTCGAATGCCTCATCAACTTTCATAATGAAGAAGCGCGGCGAGTGGATGATGCTATCGAGTCGCCTATCTCTTTAGCGCAATGCCCCCGGTAGAGGAAAGGCGATTATCCTATAATCCAAATACCTTCTCGGGTCCGTGAGCTATGATTTGCTTGATGATTTCCTTGGACTCCTCGTTTTTATTGATATGGGGAAACGGAGAGCCCATCTGTTTACGGCAACGACGGAGCGTTGCCCTCCAAAAACGCGCCTACCAAACGTCTAATTAGTGACGGCATTCGGCATAGATTAGTTTCCCCTAGACAACCATTTGAAGATTCGATTATCTTTAGGCAGAGTCCGATTTTGGAGATTCGGTGGGACGCTCGATAAGGCAGGTCCTATTTCACCACTTCCATGATTGCGAAGCCGCCTGGGTTCCAAGCAGTGGCCAGAATGTAGAGTTTCTCTACCGATCCATCCTCCGCTAGGAGAGGCTTCCAAGCCGCGTTGTGAATATGGTCAAATAATTCGAGGCCGAAGTCTTTCTTGGGAGTGACCTCGGAGATTACCTTGCCATCCTTGTCGAGAACGTAGCAAGGAGCGGGCGTTTGTCCGCCAAGGCCGCGAAGGCAGCCAACAAGCGTGTACCCATGATGAAAGTCGATGTCGCAAGGGAGGGATCCCGCGGGTAGATTGGTGTTTTCCAAGAAGGTGCCCTGAAAATCGAAATCCTCGATTCGCGAGTTGGCCCGGTCGGCTACCGCTAGGCGATGTTGTAGCGGATCCAAGGTAATTCCGTGCGCCGTGCCGAAGAGGCCGTACTCGTCAAGATCAGTAGCTTTTCCTCCGAAATGATCATCGAACCAAGTGGCCGACCAAGGATCGGCAATAGAAATATAGTTTCCCCTAGAGTATCCGTCTGCCACATACAATTTGCCATTTGCGTATTCCGTGTCGGTCGGCTTGAAGTCGCCACCCCTGCCATAGTAATCGTTGATGCGAGTTGGGGAATTCAAGGTGGAGACTAGCTTGCCTTCATCGGAAATGATGTAGACGCGGGCTTTTTCATTGTCGGGCAAGGCTAGGAATCGCTCGCCATCAGCCCGGTAGAGGATGGTTGTATTGTGGAAATTGCCTTCAATGATTTCCGGATCGGTTATGGGGAGGACCTTCTTCTGCTTGAGATCGTTGCTCATCCAAATGACACCCGCTCCTTTGAGACCAAAGAAGACTTCGCCCGTCCGACTATCGACTGCGAATCCGCCGTGAGCCTTGGACAGATGCTGGTCTGTCTCAGAGGGGAGTCCGCTCAGCTCTTCGATGTAGCGGAATTGAAAGGGAGCCGAACCGGCTAGATCCGCCGCTTGAGCGTCGGTAAAGACTAAGCAGATTGAGAGGAAGGCCAGTTGGAGGATTTTCATTTTGTTGGGATGAATTAGTGAATGGGAAATCACAAAAGCCCTTGAGAAAAAGAGCCAGAGGAAAATGCGAGCGCAATACGAAATTGGTCTTGATGGAGAAGGGCCGTCATCGTCCCACTACCGCGTGAGATGCTGTATTGCATGAGTTTTACTTGAACAGTGATTTCGTTGCCGAAATCAAATCACGTCGCGTGGCAGGATCCCGCAAGCGGGAGCAGGTAAGAGTTTTAGATTGAAACCTGTTCGCGAAGCGATCCTGGTCCCGACTTGGCGGGATTTTGCGGAGCAACTGTTAACGAACAATCCATGCTCTTGATCCCGTCGCCATTGACAGCTAAATAGAAGGCCGGTAGAAACTTCCTCTGATGACTAAGCTGACGCGGCGTGAATCCCTGGCGAAGATAGCCTCACTGATGGGCTTGGGAATGACGGGGTCTGCCCTAAGTCGGGCGAATGCGGCCACGCCGAAATCAGGTATTAGCCAGAGGATTACAAGTTACGAAATCATTCCGGTTCGTGTTCCTATGCATGACCGTGTACGCGATGTTTTTGCGGAGGTTTATAGCAAACAAGGTATCGACCGTGACTTCTACGACTCAACATTGGTAAAACTGTACACGGATGAGGGTTTGGTGGGATCAGCCGATGCCCTGCTTAACGTATCGGACTCTTTGGGCTCCGTTCCAAAAGCCGAAGCCATTTGCCGGCGCCTGGTAGGCCGGTCGCCTTGGGAATTTCTGCATGACGACGAACTAGGAGGCATCCTCATGGCTGTACACGATCTAGTGGGTCAGGCAGCGGGCCTACCGGTTTCCCGGTTGTTCTCCTCCCAGCCAAGAGAGCGGATTGTCCAGGCGTGGTGGAGCCAGTGCTTTCCACCCGAATTGATGGCCTCGGAAGCGAAGCTTGGATACGACCTGGGATACCGGCTATACAAAGTGAAGGCTCGGCCATTCGAGGATCCCTTTGAACAAGCGGCAGCGATCCGATCGGCTACCGGTTCCGATATGAAAGTTTGGGCTGATGCCAATGGTACGCTAGGAACGTTGGATCAAGCATTGGAATTTGGCGAGGGGATCGCAAAGTTCCCGCAATACGCAGGGATTGAGTCGCCATGCCCGGGGGGTAGGGTGGATGACTACCGAGCCCTGAAAGGAAGGTTCCCCTTGCCGCTCGCCGAACACATCCCCTCGGATCCTATGCCATTTATCCGAGAAGAGCTGCTAGGAGCTCTGGTTGTTGGCGGTCCAATCGGGAAAACCCTGATGCAACGAGCCCTAATGGCAGAAGTCACTGGCGTTCCCATTTGGCTGCAGCATAGCATTTTCACCGGAGTCGCTCAGGTGTTTCAAGCCCATCAAGTAGCGGCGTATTCAAGCATAACGCACGGCGTGAGCATTACGCATGTGATCCAGGACGATTTAATGATCGAGTCCTTTGAAATGGATAATGGTCTCTACCAAGTACCGACACAGCCGGGCATCGGTGTTCGGTTCGACGACGATGCTATCGAGGGTTATCGTAGGGGGTAGGACAGGCATCTTGCCTGTCTGAGACACAGGCTGGAAGCCTGTACTACTTCATTTGAAGGAACCCCGCTACGTGGTTGCCTGATGCCAGAATCTCGATCAGGTTCCGTTTATGAAACTCAAAGGCAAGGTAGCCATCGTTACTGGAGCGGCATCGGGGATCGGCCAAGCGACTGCCCGTCGCTTCGTGTCCGAAGGGGCTAAGGTTGTAGGCTATGATGTGGACGATGCCGGTTTGGCAGCGCTTAAGCAGGAACAACCAAGTGTTCATACTCGAACGGGGGATGTCGCTGATTCGCGATCGGCAAAGCAAGTTGCCGAAGAAGTGTTCGCGGAGTTTGGCAGACTCGATATCCTAGTCAATTCGGCGGGCATTACAGCGAGAACGGTCGATTCCAATGCGGATCTCGAAACCCGCTGGGACGCGGTTATGCAGGTTAATGCCAAAGGAACGTTGATAATGTCCGAAGCTGCTGTTGCGGCGATGCGAGAATCGGGAGGCGGCTCGATTGTAAACTTGTCTTCGGTCATGGGATTGGTCGGTTATCCAACGGCCCTACCATTTTCTGACGGCTTCAATCCCTATCCTCACAGCAAAGGAGCGGTCGCTCAGATAACTCGGGATATGGGTGTGCGATTGGCCAAAGAAGGCATTCGTGTGAATGCGGTGTGCCCAGGCTTCGTATACACTGCTTTGACGGAGAATGTAACCGGAAATGAAGAAGTTCACAAAACGATGAAGAGTCTTCATCCTTTGGGCCGAATGGGGAAGGCTGAGGAAGTCGCTGCCGTGATCGCTTTCCTGGCCTCCGACGATGCCTCGTTTGTGGTCGGCGCCACTTGGACGGTAGACGGTGGATACACGGCTCAGTGATCCTGATGCGTAACCGTTCGGCAACCGCGTGACTAGGAGTCCTCGTCTTTGCAGAGTCCAATAAGATTCAGCTTTGCTGGATGTAAGGTTTATTGTCCAAAGGTGAATCTCGGTAGAAAACCTATTTGGCGAGCTAGGGAAACATCCTACTTGTTCTGCCTAGCGGGGCATCCTAGCGAAACATCCTAGCTGGGGAGTAGTGACAAACTTTCATATTGTACAGTGATTTCGTTGCCGAAATCAAATCACGCTTTGCGTGGCAGGAACCCGCAAGCGGGAGTAGGTAAGAGTTTTAGATTGAATCCTGTTCGCGAAGCGATCCTGGTCCCGACTTGGCGGGATTCTGCGAAGCAACTGTTGAAGGACGATTGAATGCTTCGAAGGCGCTGCACATTCTAAAACGCCGCAGTTCGCGGTTTTAGCGTCCTTCGTGGACTTTGCGGTTTATATAATGAGCTGATCTGATTTGCAGATTCGAATCGATTCCTGCTGCCAACATATTCCCGAAGAAAGGATTCGCTTAATCGTGGACTAGGTCTTTTTTTCGATGACATGAGCGCAGAATCAAAACTATCGGAATTGAATTTAGAACTCCCCCCGGCTCCGGCCCCGATGGGCGTGTACAAGCCCATTGTGATTGTGGGTGGCATGGCCTATCTTTCCGGTCACGGTCCCTTGCAATTGGATGGATCCTTGATGAAAGGAAGAGTAGGATCGGAGGTCGATCAGGATGCGGGCTATGCGGCCGCTCGCCAGACGGGATTGGCTATGCTGTCGACGCTCAAGGCAGGGCTAGGTTCGTTGGATCGAGTTAAGCGGGTGATCAAGGTTTTGGGAATGGTGAATAGCGACGCGGATTTTGAAAACCATCCCGCGGTGATCAATGGCTGCAGCGAATTGTTCGCGGAAGTTTTTGGAGAGGACAGCGGTGTGGGATCGCGAAGCGCCATTGGAATGGGCTCTTTGCCAGGCAATATTTCGGTGGAGATCGAAGGTATTTTTGAAATCGAATAGGAATTAGATCGATAACCGTATGTTGCTCTTCGATGCCCATTTGGACCTATCCCTCAACGCCCTGTCCTGGAATCGCGATCTGACCCAACCGCTGACGGACATCCGGGAGCGGGAGAAGGGCAAAACGGACATAAAAGCCCGAGGGACCGGGACCGTATGCCTGCCAGAAATGCGGGCGACGGAGATCGGCATTTGCATTGCTACTCAGATAGGTCACAGCGTATCCAAACATTCCCCGCTCTATGGCTGGAATAGCCCCGAGCTGGCATGGTCTCAAACGCAGGGTCAGCTGGCTTGGTACCGGACAATGGAAGAGCAGGGACATATGCGTCAGATTTCAACTGCTAGCGCTCTGGATGAGCAAATCAAAGCGTACCAAGAAAACCCTGACGG